>BNJU01001121.1_pt1 | contig 135005 bp, 198 predicted proteins | sample 8539281 | NCBI WGS metagenome assembly BNJU01 (sample SAMD00202456, study PRJDB9452) | human saliva metagenome | isolation source: human saliva | place: Japan | reverse complement strand
GATGCAGAAAGATACGCTAGGAAAAAGTGTAAATGCAAAAACTTTGTAAAATATGCGTTGACAAGGGTTTTTACGAATGATATTATGTGAAAGTCCCTTTTGAGGTGAACTATGTCTCTGGAGAAATTGCGCACAGCACGCTGTATTGCGGGCGTTCATCAGGTGTGTAAAGCCGTGCAGAGCGGCGCGGCAGAGGCGGTGTTCATCGCATCGGACGCGGATGATCGCGTGCTTGCTGCGCTGCTTGCGGCGTGTGCGGCGGCGGGCATCGAGCCGAAACCGTACGGCGACACGGGCAGAGCTGGGCGAATATGCCCGCCTTGACGTGAGTGCTGCGGCGGTGGCGATGTTTACGGAAGCACTGATACATCCAGTTGGACTGGCGTATCGGCGTCCTTTACGGTAAAAACGCAGAATCTGCGTTTTCATACAAAAAGAATTGGAATGACGACAAAGGAAGGAGGTGCAGTATGCCAACGATCAATCAGCTCATTCGCAAGAGCCGGAAGAGCCTTGAGGAGAAATCGAAAGCACCAGCACTGAAGAACAGCCCGCAGAAGCGCGGCGTCTGCACGCGTGTCTACACGTCCACGCCGAAGAAGCCGAACTCTGCTCTTAGAAAGGTTGCTCGTGTTCGCCTGACGAACAGCATCGAGGTGACCGCATATATCCCGGGCATTGGGCACAATCTGCAGGAGCACAGCGTCGTCCTCATTCGCGGCGGCCGTGTCAAGGATCTGCCGGGTGTCCGTTACCACATCATTCGCGGGTCGCTCGATACCGCTGGTGTGCAGGATCGCGCACAGGCGCGCTCGAAGTACGGCGCGAAGCGTGCGAAGAAGAAGTAAGGCAGTATATCGTTAAGGAGGTTGGGCTATGCCACGTAAGGGCCCTGTGCCGAAGAGGGATGTTCTGCCGGATCCGGTATATCATTCCAAGACGGTGACGAAGTTTATCAACAAGGTTATGCTCTCGGGCAAGAAGAGCGTCGCACAGCGCGTTGTCTATGATGCGTTCGAGACGATTCGCGAGAAGACGGGGCAGGATCCGCTCGAGGTGTTCGAGACGGCTCTGCGCAACGTCATGCCCGTGCTCGAGGTTAAGGCACGCCGTGTCGGCGGTGCCAACTATCAGGTGCCGGTTGAGGTTCGTGCGGATCGCCGCATGACACTCGGTATCCGCTGGCTTGTCGGCTATGCGCGTCTGCGCGGCGAGAAGACGATGGATGCACGCCTCGGCAGAGCTGATGGATGCTGCGAACAATACGGGCGCAGCGATCAAGAAAAAGGAAGATACGCACAAGATGGCGGAGGCCAACAAGGCATTCGCACATTATCGCTGGTAATCCCCAGCAGTGTAAGGAGCGATAGGAAACAGTGGCAAGAGAATATTCCCTTGAAAAAACGCGGAATATCGGCATCATGGCACACATTGATGCCGGCAAGACGACGACCACCGAGCGCATTCTCTTCTACACGGGCGTAACGCACAAGATCGGCGAGGTTCATGAGGGCGCTGCCACCATGGACTGGATGGTTCAGGAACAGGAACGCGGCATTACGATTACGTCGGCGGCGACGACCTGCCACTGGAAAGACCATCGCATCAATATCATTGATACGCCGGGTCACGTTGACTTTACGGTCGAGGTAGAGCGCTCGCTGCGCGTGCTGGACGGCACGGTCGCCGTGCTGACCGCCCGCGGCGGTGTTGAGCCGCAGACGGAGACGGTCTGGCGTCAGGCAGAGCGTTACAATGTCCCGCGCATGGCGTACGTCAACAAGATGGACATCACGGGCGCGGACTTCTTCAACGTCATGGACATGATGCGTGAGCGCCTCAATGCAAACCCGGTGGCGATTCAGCTGCCGATCGGCGCAGAGGATGAGTTCAGGGCATCATTGACCTCGTGAAGATGGATGCCATCGTCTACGAGGACGATCTCGGCAAGGTGACCGACGAGGTCGAGATTCCTGCTGAGTACAAGGAGCAGGCGGCAGAGTACCGCGACAAGCTCCTTGAGGCATGCGCTGAGACGGATGATGAGCTGATGGAGAAGCACTCGGCGGCGAGGAGCTGACCGAGGAGGAGATCCGCGGCGCCATCCGCAAGGCGACCATCGCCTGCGAGATGACGCCGGTGACGTGCGGCACGTCGTACCGCAACAAGGGCGTTCAGCCCCTGCTCGATGCGATCGTTGACTACATGCCTGCGCCGACGGACATCCCGCCGATCGCGGGCGTGAACCCCTGACACGGGCGAAGAGGACCACCGTCCGGCATCGGACAGCGCACCGTTCTCGGCACTCGCGTTTAAGATCATGACGGATCCGTTCGTCGGAAAGCTCGCGTTCTTCCGCGTTTACTCCGGCACGCTGAACTCCGGCTCGTATGTCTACAATGCGACGAAGGACAGCAAGGAGCGCATCGGCCGCATTCTCCAGATGCACGCGAACAACCGCAAGGAGATCGACATCGTCTACAGCGGCGATATCGCGGCGGCGGTCGGTCTGAAGAACACGACGACGGGCGATACGCTCTGCGACGAGAACAACCCGATCATCCTCGAGTCGATGGAGTTCCCGGATCCCGTTATCTCCGTTGCGGTGGAACCCGCGACGAAGAACGATCAGGAGAAGATGGGCATCGCCCTCCAGAAGCTCGCCGAGGAGGATCCGACGTTCCGCGTTCACACGGACGCCGAGACGGGTCAGGTCATCATCTCGGGCATGGGCGAGCTGCATCTGCAGATCATCGTCGACCGTATGCTCCGCGAGTTCAAGGTCGACTGCAAGGTCGGTGAGCCGCAGGTTGCATACCGCGAGACGATCCGCAAGCAGGTCAAGGCGGAAGGCAAGTTCGTCCGTCAGTCCGGCGGTCATGGTCAGTACGGTCACTGCTGGCTCGAGCTCATTCCGCAGGAGGCGGGCGAGGGCTTCAGCTTCGAGAACAAGGTCGTCGGCGGCGTGATTCCGAAGGAATTCATCAACCCGATCGAGGCCGGTGTTCGTCAGGCAATGGAGAGCGGCGTTGTCGCAGGCTATCCGATGGTCGACATCAAGGTCATCGTCTACGACGGCTCGTTCCACGAGGTTGACTCCTCCGAGGCGGCGTTCAAGGTCGCCGGCTCGATGGCGTTCAAGGCAGGCGCGGAGAAGGCAAACCCCGTTCTCCTCGAGCCGTACGTCAAGGTTGAGGTCACGGTGCCTGAGGAGTATATGGGCGACGTTATCGGCGATCTGAACTCCCGCCGTGGACGCATCGACGGCATGGAGCCGCGCAACGGCGTGCAGGTCATCAATGCGTACGTTCCGCTCTCGGAGATGTTCGGCTACTCGACGGATCTCCGTTCCAAGACCCAGGGTCGCGGGAACTACTCGATGGAGGTTTCCTTCTACGACGAAGTTCCTAAGAATATAGCTGACGCTGTTGTCGCCAAGAACAAAGGCGAATAAGGAGGAATTGTTAAATGGCAAAGGAAAAGTTTAACCGCAGCAAGCCCCATGTCAACATCGGCACGATCGGTCACGTTGACCACGGCAAGACGACGCTGACGGCGGCGATCACGAAGGTCTCTCCGAGAAGGGCTATGCGAAGTTCGAGGACTATGCGGACATCGACAAGGCACCGGAGGAGCGTGAGCGCGGCATCACGATCAACACGGCACACGTTGAGTATGAGACGGACAAGCGTCACTATGCACACGTGGACTGCCCGGGCCATGCGGACTATGTCAAGAACATGATCACGGGTGCTGCACAGATGGACGGCGCGATCCTCGTCGTCTCCGCAGCAGACGGCCCGATGCCCCAGACGCGTGAGCACATCCTGCTCGCTCGCCAGGTTGGCGTTCCCGCGATCGTTGTCTTCCTCAACAAGGTTGACCAGGTTGACGATCCCGAGCTCCTCGAGCTCGTTGAGATGGAAGTTCGCGAGCTCCTTTCGAGCTATGACTTCCCCGGCGATGAGATCCCCGTCATTGCAGGCTCCGCGCTGAAGGCACTCGAGGGTGACGATGCGATGAAGGCAAAGATCCTGGAGCTCATGGATGCGGTTGACGACTATATCCCGACGCCGACGCGTGACACGGACAAGCCGTTCCTCATGCCGGTCGAGGATGTCTTCACGATCACGGGCCGCGGCACGGTCGCAACGGGTCGTGTGGAGCGCGGTGAGCTGAAGCTGAACGATACGGTTGAGATCGTCGGTCTTCAGGATGAGGCACGCAGCACGGTTGTTACGGGCATTGAGATGTTCCGCAAGCTGCTCGACAGCGCAGTTGCCGGCGACAACATCGGCGCACTGCTCCGTGGTGTGGACCGCAAGGACATCGAGCGCGGCCAGGTTCTCGCAAAGCCGGGTTCCATTAACCCGCACACGAAGTTCAAGGCGCAGGTCTACGTCCTGACGAAGGAAGAGGGCGGCCGTCATACGCCGTTCTTCACGAACTATCGTCCGCAGTTCTACTTCCGTACCACGGACGTGACGGGTGTTGTCCGTCTCCCCGAGGGCACGGAGATGGTTATGCCTGGCGATAACGTCGAGATGGAAGTCGAGCTCATCACCCCGATCGCGATCGAGCAGGGCCTCCGCTTCGCTATCCGCGAGGGCGGCCACACGGTTGGCGCGGGTCGTGTTACGGCAATCGAGGGCTAATCACCCACATTGATATTCCCTAGGGAGAGGAGCGGCGCGCTCGCGTCGCTCCTTTTCGAGGGAAATGACGGTACGATGGAATTGGACCGGAATTTCCTGATGGGGAGTATAACAAAAACTTCTTTTCATCTTTTGGAATCATACGACAGACGACGTACTCCATGCGATGACATGGCAGATGGCTATGCCCCGATGGGGCAGAGGGAACTGCCGTGGAGAAATGTTTGGGGCGGGACCCCGGACGAAGGAGGAAAACTACTTTGGCGAAACAGCAGAAAATCAGAATTCGTTTGAAGGCCTATGACCACAAGGCACTCGATCAGAGCGCGGCGAAGATCGTCGACACGGCGAAGAAGACGGGTGCAATGGTCTCCGGGCCCATTCCACTTCCGACGGAGAAGAATGTCTACACGATTCTCCGTTCCCCGCATGTCAACAAGGACTCGCGTGAGCAGTTCGAGATGCGCACGCACAAGCGTCTCATCGACATCCTGCAGCCGACGAACAAGACGGTCGATTCACTCATGCGTCTCGATCTGCCGGCTGGCGTTGACATCGAGATTAAGCTCTAATAGGAGGTGGATGCCTTGGCTAAGGCTATTTTAGGAAGAAAACTGGGTATGACTCAGATCTTCACAGAGGAAGGCCGCGTCGTCCCCGTGACGGTCGTGGAGTCCGGCAACAACTTCGTGCTCCGCAGCAAGACGGTGGAGTCGGACGGCTACAACGCTGTGCAGATCGGGTTTGGCGACATTAAGGAGAAGAACGTCACGAAGCCGCTCAAGGGTCAGTTTGAGAAGGCGGGCGTGAAGGCAGTGCGCTTCATTCGTGAGATGCGCCTTGCCGCTCCTTCCGAATACAATGTAGGCGACACGATCGGCGTCGACATCTTCGCTGAGGGCGATCTCGTCGATGTGGTCGGTACGTCGAAGGGCAAGGGCTTCGCGGGCGGCATCAAGCGCCACAACTTTGCACGCGGCCCCATGGGTCACGGTTCGAAGTCGCACCGTGAGCCGGGCTCGACGGGTGCGATGATCTCCGGTCCGGGCGGACGCGTCCTCAAGGGCAAGAAGCTCCCGGGCCGCATGGGCGGCGAGCGCGTCACCGTGCAGCGTCTGACGGTCGTCCGTGTGGACGCCGACCGCAACCTCATTCTCATCAAGGGCGCGATTCCGGGCCCGAAGAAGGGATTCGTTGTGATTAAAGATACCGTAAAGCCTGCAAAGGCAGCGAAAGAATAAGGAAGGAGGAATCGCAGTATGGCAAATGTAGCAGTCTATGATATGGCGCACAACCAGGTTGGCGAGATCAGCCTGAACGATGCGTTCTTCAATGTTGAAATGAATGCCGGCCTCCTTCATCAGGCGGTTGTCCTCCAGCTCGCGTCGCAGCGTCTCGGCACGCATGCCACGAAGACGCGTGGTCTCGTGCGCGGCGGCGGACGCAAGCCGTGGCGTCAGAAGGGAACGGGTCGTGCCCGTGCAGGTTCGACGCGCAGCCCGCTGTGGGTCGGCGGCGGCACGGTCTTTGGACCGCATCCGCGTAAGTACGGCTTCACGATGCCGCGCAAGCAGCGCCGTCTCGCCCTGAAGTGTGCGCTCTCCGACAAGGTGCGCACGGGCGATTTCATCGTTCTCGATCACCTCGATTTCGATGCGCCGAAGACGAAGGCAGCGGTGAAGCTCCTGAGCGACTTCGGTGTGGATGCAAAGAGCCTCTTCATCACGGCGGACGAAGCGGTGAACGTGGAGCGTTCGACGAGCAATATTCCGGGTGTAAAAGCCATTACGGCAAGTGGAATCAATGTCTTTGACATTCTCCATCACGACAAGCTCTTCATTACGAAGGATGCCATCACCCGTATCGAGGAGGTATTCGCATAATGGAAGCACGTGATATTCTCGTACGCCCGCTGATCACCGAGCGCACGACGCAGCTCATGGCTGAGGGGCAAATACGTCTTCGTCGTTGCGAAGGCTGCCAATAAAATCGAGATCGCTAAAGGCGGTCGCAGAGGTCTTCAAGGTGAAGGTCGCAAAGGTCAACACGGTCAACGTCACCGGCAAGAAGAAGCGCATGGGACGTACCGAGGGCAAGCGCCCGGATTACAAGAAGGCCATCGTAAAGCTTGCTCCGGGTGAGACGATCGAGTTCTTTGAAGGCTGAGACGAAAGGAAGGTACGAACGTGGCAGTAAAAAAACTTTTAAGCCGTATTCTGCCGGCAGACGTTTCATGACGGTCTCTTCCTTCGATGAGATCACGACGGACAAGCCGGAGAAGTCCCTGACCGTCCGCCTCACCAAGACGGGCGGACGCAACCAGCAGGGCAAGCTGACCGTACGCCATCGCGGCGGCGGACACAAGCGCCTCTACCGCATCATTGATTTTAAGCGCACGAAGGACGGCATCCCCGCCCGTGTGGCGACGATCGAGTACGATCCGAACCGCAGCGCACGCATTGCTCTCCTGAACTATGCGGACGGCGAGAAGCGCTATATCCTCGCGCCGAACGGCCTCAAGGTCGGCGATGTCGTGGAGTCGGGTGCCGAGGCGGACATCAAGCCGGGCAACGCACTCCCGCTGAAGAACATCCCGCTCGGTACGATCATCCATGCCGTCGAGCTGAAGATCGGCAAGGGCGCACAGCTCGTCCGCAGCGCGGGCACGTCGGCACAGCTCATGGCAAAGGAAGGCGACTATGCGCTCCTGCGCATGCCGTCCGGCGAGATCCGCCGCGTGCACGTCAACTGCCGTGCGACGATCGGCGAGGTCGGCAACCTCGAGCATGAGAACATCACCATCGGCAAGGCAGGCCGCAGCCGCTGGCTCGGACGCCGTCCGGAGACGCGCGGTATCGCGATGAACCCGAACGACCATCCGCATGGCGGCGGCGAGGGCCGTTCGCCGGTTGGACGCAAGAGCCCGATGACGAAGTGGGGCAAGATTGCGATGGGCAAGAAGACGCGCCGCAAGAAGAAGGCGTCGAACCGTCTCATTGTGCATCGTAGGAAGTAATAAGTAACTCATGAGGACAGCCCCTGCTTTTGGGGCATTCCTCTGAATTGCTGATTTAACACCGCAACTTGCAGATAGAACCTCGTCGGATTGATTACCGTCCGACGAAAGGAGGAAAAACTTTGTCAAGATCGATTAAGAAAGGGCCTTTCGTCGCAGAGAGCCTGATGAAGAAGATCGAGGCACTCAACGAAAAGAATGAGAAGAAGGTTGTGCGCACGTGGTCGCGCAGCTCGACGATCTTCCCGGATTTCGTGGGTCACACGATCGCCGTCCATGACGGACGCAAGCATGTTCCCGTCTACGTGACGGAGGATATGGTCGGACATAAGCTCGGCGAATTTGCGCCGACACGTACATTCAAGGGTCACGCGGGCGAAGAGCGCAAGACCTCGCTGCGCTGATAGAGAGGAGGACGATTCGTGGCACAGGAAGTAAAGGCTACCGCCAAATACATCCGTATCGCCCCGCGCAAGGTTCGCATCGTGATGAACCTCGTGCGCGGCAAGAGCGTTGCTGACGCTCTGGCGATCCTGAAGTTCACGCCGAAGGTCGGCGCGGACGCCGTGGAGAAGGTGCTCCGCTCTGCTATCGCAAACGCGGAGAACAACTTTGACATGGATGTGGATCGACTGTTCATTTCCTCAGCTTTCGTTGACCAGGGGCCGACCTTGAAGCGCATTCATCCGCGTTCGCGTGGACAGGCGTTCAAGATTTTGAAGCACACGTCCCATATCACGGTTGCCGTAAACGAAAAGTAATAGGGAGGGAAACAGTTTGGGTCAGAAAGTAAATCCCCATGGCATTCGCCTTGGCATCGTCAAGGACTGGGATGCCCGCTGGTATGCAGACAAGGATTTCGCGCAGAATCTGCATGAGGACATCAAGATTCGCGATTACCTCAAGAAGAGCCTCCAGACCGCAGGTGTTCCCCGCGTGGAGACGGAGCGCAGCAAGAACCGCCTGAAGCTCACGATCCATACGGCAAAGCCGGGCATGGTCATCGGACGCGGCGGCTCGGGCATTGAGCAGATCAAGGAGGGGCTCAAGGGCCTCACCGAGAAGCGCGTTGACATCAATATCGCAGAGATCAAGCAGCCGGACCTCGACGCGACGCTCGTCGCCGAGAACATCGCAGCACAGCTTGAGCGCCGTATCGCGTTCCGCCGTGCGATGAAGCAGGCGGTCGGACGCACGATGCGCCTCGGTGCGAAGGGGCATCAAGATCGCCGTCAGCGGCCGTCTCGGCGGCGCGGAGATCGCCCGCCGCGAGTCCTATCGCGAGGGCAGCATTCCCCTGCACACGCTGCGTGCAGACATCGACTACGGAACGGCTGAGGCACACACGACCTACGGCCGCATCGGCATCAAGGTCTGGATCTTCAAGGGCGAGGTTCTCCCCGACAAGAAGCAGGCACCGAAAAACAATAAGGAAAGGAGCGAGGCGTAATGTTACTTCCAAAGCGTGTCAAGTACCGCAAGCAGTTCCGCGGACGCATGAAGGGTAAGGCACAGCGCGGCAACACGGTCAGCCATGGCCAGTACGGTCTCGTCGCTCTGGAACCTGCATGGATCACGAACCGCCAGATCGAGGCTGCGCGTATCGCGATGACGCGTTACATCAAGCGCGGCGGTAAGGTCTGGATCAAGATTTTCCCGGACAAGCCCGTTACGGCGAAGCCGGCAGAGACCCGCATGGGCTCCGGCAAAGGCTCGCCTGAGTACTGGGTTGCCGTCGTAAAGCCCGGCCGCGTCCTCTTTGAGATGGACGGCGTGTCGCGCGAAGTGGCGGCAGAGGCCATGCGCCTCGCTGGGCATAAGCTCCCGATCAAGACGAAGTTCGTCGTACGTGAAGAAGTAGAGGGCGGTGAAGTGAATGAAGGTTGATGAGATCCGCGGCCTGAGTGCCGATGAGCTCACGGAAAAACTCGCGTCGCTCAAGGAAGAGCTCTTTGGCCTCCGTTTCCAGCACGCCACCGGACAGCTCGACAACCCGATGCGTATCAAGGACGTAAAGAAGACGATTGCCCGCATCAAGACCATTCAGCGCGAGCAGGCAAACGCCTAAGTCACAGTTCGGCAAACTGGTGAAAGAGTCCTACCGAATTCGCATAGATTTTTCGTCCTGTCAAGGAAATAGGCCGAACGCAGAGCGGTGCTCTGTGGAGGCTGCTCCCGCAGAGAGGGCGGAAAAGATGAAGAAGTCGGTATGATATGCATGGGAAGGAGGCTCACAGAGATGAGCGATAGAAATGTACGCAAGGTACGAGTCGGCAAGGTCGTGTCCGACAAGATGGACAAGACGGTTGTCGTCGCTGTCGAGGAGCTCGAGCAGCACAAAATGTATAAGAAGCCGGTCAAGAAGACGGTGAAGTTCCACGCGCATGACGAGAAGAACGACGCACACATCGGTGATCGCGTGTCGATCATGGAGACGCGTCCGCTCTCGAAGACGAAGCGCTGGCGCGTGGTCGAAATCGTCGAGCGCGCGAAGTAAGGAGGAAACAGATCAATGATACAGCAGGAAACAATCCTGAATGTCGGCGATAACACAGGAGCGAAGGAAATCCTCTGCATTCGCGTACTGGGCGGCTCATACCGTAAGTATGCCAACATCGGCGATGTTATCGTCGCCTCCGTCAAGGCGGCAGCGCCGGGCGGCACGGTGAAGAAGGGCGATGTCGTCAAGGCGGTCGTCGTCCGCAGCGTCAAGGGATCCGCCGTCCCGACGGTTCCTACATCCGCTTCGACGAGAATGCGGCCGTCATCATCAAGGACGACCACACGCCGCGCGGAACGCGTATCTTTGGACCGGTCGCACGTGAGCTGCGCGAGAAGGATTTCATGAAGATCGTCTCGCTTGCGCCCGAAGTTCTTTAAGGAGGAGGTGTTATTTTGTCGCTGGCAAAACTGAACGTCAAGAAGGGCGATACGGTCGTCGTTCTTTCCGGTAAGGATAAGGGCAAGCAGGGCAAGGTCCTCGTCGCTCAGCCGAAGAAGGGCAAGGTCATCGTGGAGGGCGTCAACAAGGTAAAGCGTCACACGAAGCCGAGCCAGAGCGCACCGCAGGGCGGTATCATCACGAAGGAAGCACCGCTCTTTGCGAGCAAGGTGCAGCTCGTCTGCCCCGCATGCGGCAAGGCGACGCGCGTCGCACACCGCATCATCGGCGAGCGCAAGGTGCGCGCCTGCAAGAAGTGCGGCGAGCCCATCGAGCAGTAATTTTCGAGGAAAGGAGGAATACGCAAAGTGGATAGACTCAAAGAGAAGTATCAGAAGGAAGTTGCTCCCGCGCTGACGGAGAAGTTCGGCTACAAGAACGTCATGCAGCTCCCGAAGGTGGAGAAGATCATCATCAACATGGGCGTCGGCGAAGCCGTCGGCAACCCTGAAGGCACTCGATGCCGCTGTGACGGATCTCACCGCGATTGCCGGCCAGAAGCCCCAGCTCACGCGCGCGAAGAAGTCGCTCGCTGCATGGAAGCTCCGTGAGGGCATGCCGATCGGCTGCAAGGTCACGCTGCGCGGCACGCGCATGTATCAGTTCCTCGATAAATTCATGAACGTCGCACTTCCGCGCGTCCGCGATTTCCGCGGCGTCAGTGAGAAGGCATTCGACGGGCGCGGCAACTATGCCGTGGGTCTGCGCGAGCAGCTCATTTTCCCCGAGATTGACTACGACAAGATCGACAAGATCCGCGGCATGAACATCGTCATCGTCACGAGCGCGCATACGGACGAAGAGGCCAAAGAGCTCCTGCGTCTCATGGGTATGCCGTTCCGCGCATGACGGGCAAGGAGGAACAACTGTGGCAAAGAAGTCAATGATCGAGAAGTGGAGCAAAGAGCCGAAGTTCTCGACGCGTAAGTACAACCGCTGCAAGATCTGCGGACGTCCGCATGGCTACATCCGCAAGTTTGATATGTGCCGTATCTGCTTCCGTGAGCAGAGTTACAAGGGCGCCATCCCTGGTGTAACGAAGGCAAGCTGGTAATACGTATATAAGGAGGATATCGATTCATGGCAATGACTGATCCTATTGCAGATATGCTGACCCGCATCCGCAACGCGAACTCGGTCTACCACGAGAGCGTCGCGATCCCGGGCTCAAAGGTCAAGACGGCAATCGCCGAGGTCTTGAAAAAGGAAGGCTTCATCGAGGATTACACCTTCCAGGAGGACGGCAAGCAGGGCGTCCTCACCGTCACGCTGAAGTATGGAGCAAAGCGTGAGCACGTCATTTCCGGCCTGAAGCGCGTCTCCAAGCCCGGACTTCGTCAGTACGCCAAGCACGATGCGCTCCCGCGCGTCTACGGCGGTCTCGGCATCTCCGTGATCTCCACGTCCAAGGGGATCATGAGCGACAAGGATGCCCGCAAGGCAGGTCTCGGCGGCGAAGTTCTCGCATTCGTATGGTAACGCACAGGCAGGAGGTGTAACAATGTCACGAATTGGAAGAGCACCGATTCACATTCCGTCCGGTGTTACCGTCACGGTCGGTGCGGAGAATCTCGTGAAGGTCAAGGGCCCGAAGGGCGAGCTTTCGCGGGTGATCCATCCGGATATGAAAATAACCGTCGAGGACGGCGTCGTTACGGTCGCACGTCCGTCGGACGATAAAACGCACAGGTCGCTCCACGGCCTTTCCCGTGCGCTGATCCACAACATGGTGGTCGGCGTCTCGGAAGGCTTCACCAAGACCCTTGAGATCAGCGGTGTCGGCTACCGTGCGGCAAAGCAGGGCAAGAACCTCAACCTCTCGCTTGGCTTCTCGCACCCCGTTGTCGTTGAGCCGCCCGAGGGCATCACGTTCGAGTGCCCCTCGGCGACGGTCATCACGGTCTCCGGCATCAGCAAGGAAGCCGTCGGTCAGGTCGCTGCTGAGATCCGCGCGCATCGCGAGCCGGAGCCGTATAAGGGCAAGGGCATCAAGTACGCCGGAGAGCACATCCGCCGCAAGGAAGGCAAAGCCGGCGCGAAGGGCAAGAAATAAGAAGGAGAGGAGTGACACACTGTGCTTATCAAGCAGGATAAGAATCAGGCGCGCCAGAAGCGCCATCTGCGCGTGCGCAATCACATTGCAGGAACGGCGGCACGTCCGCGTCTCAATGTATTCCGCAGCCTAAAGAACATCTACGCACAGATCATCGACGATGAAAAGGGCGTGACGCTCGTCTCCGCGAGCTCGAAGGACAAGGGCTTCTCGCAGTACGGCGGCAACGTCGAGGCTGCAAAGGCCATCGGCGCAGCCGTTGCCAAGAAGGCTCTTGAAAAGGGCATCACCGAGGTCGTCTTTGACCGCGGCGGCTACATCTACCATGGCCGCGTCGCTGCTCTCGCAGAGGCGGCACGCGAAGCCGGACTGAAATTCTAAAGGAGGGAAAGCATGGCTAGACATAACGAAAACGAGACGCCGGAGTTCGAGGAGCGTGTCGTATTCATCAACCGCGTATCGAAGGTTGTCAAGGGCGGCCGACGCTCCTCCTTCAGCGCACTTGTTGTCGTTGGCAACAAGAAGGGCAAGGTTGGCGTCGGACTCGGCAAGGCTGCCGAGGTGCCCGAGGCGATCCGCAAGGGCATTGAGGATGCCAAGAAGAGCCTCATCGAGGTGCCGCTGCGCGAAGAGCGTACGGTTCCGCATGAGATCACGGGCATCTTCGGTGCCGGCCGCGTCCTCCTGAAGCCTGCCGCAAAAGGTACCGGCGTTATCGCCGGTGGCCCTGTGCGTGCCGTTCTGGAGCTCGCAGGCGTGCGCGACATCCTCACGAAGTCGCTCGGCTCGTCGAACCCGAACAACATGGTGCGTGCCACGATGGAAGGCCTCATGGGACTCAAGAGCCCCGCAGAGGTCGCAGCACTTCGCGGCAAGTCCGTTCATGAGATTTTTGGCTGATAAGGAGGAACGAACATGGCAAAAGTCAGAGTTACCCTGACGCGCAGCTTGATCGGTCGTCCTGAGACGCAGCGCAAAACGGTAAAATCACTCGGACTGCGCAAGCGCAACTCCGTGACCGAGCTTCCCGACACGCCTGCCGTGCGTGGACAGCTTCACAAAGTCTCCCACCTCATCACGGTGGAAGAGATCGCAGATTGAAGAGGGGAGGCAAGAATCTATGAAACTGCATGAATTACAGCCCGCGGAGGGCTCGCGTGCCGTGCGTAAGCGCGTCGGCCGCGGCATCGGCTCCGGCATGGGCAAGACCTCCTGCCGCGGCATGAAGGGGCAGAAGTCCCGCTCGGGCGGCGGTGTCCGCACCGGTTTTGAGGGCGGCCAGATGCCTCTCTACCGTCGTCTGCCGAAGCGCGGCTTCAAGAACGTCTGGGCAAAGACGTTCGCCGAGGTCAACGTCGGCAGCCTGAACTGCTTCGAGGACGGCACAACGGTTGATCCCGTGGCGCTCATCGAGGCGGGCATTCTGAAGAACGTTCGTGACGGCGTCCGCATTCTCGGCGACGGCGAGCTCACGGCGAAGAACCTCACCGTGCGCGCACAGGGCTTTACCCAGAGCGCCGCGGAGAAAATCGCAGCAGCAGGCGGCAAAGTAGAGGTGGTCTAAGGTGCTCAGTGCCCTTGGCAACATCTTTCAGATTCCCGAGCTGCGGCAGAAGATCATCTTCACGCTCATCATGTTTGCCGTGTTCCGCATGGGGACGCACATCCCCGTGCCGGGCGTTGACCCCACGGCGATTGAGCAGCTCTTCTCGCAGGGAACGCTGTTCGGCCTCCTCGATCTCTTTTTCAGGGCGGTGCGTTCAGCAAATTTTCCGTCTTTGCAATGAGCATTACGCCCTACATCAACGCAGCCATCATCATCCAGCTGCTCAACGTCGTTGTACCGACGCTCGAGCAGTGGTCGAAGGAAGGCGCGGAGGGGCATAAGAAAACGACGAAGGTCACGCGCTACCTGACGGTGGTGCTCGCGTTCTTCCAGGCGATCGGCATGTCGATCGGCCTCAAGACCGCGATTCTCAACCCGAACCCCGTGAACATCCTCATCATCGCCATCACACTGACGGCGGGGACGGTGTTCCTCATGTGGCTCGGAGAACAGATCACAGCGAACGGTGTCGGCAACGGCATCTCGCTCATCATCTTCGCCGGTATCGTCGCAGCGCTGCCGAAGAACATCGGCACGATCCTCGCCTACGTCAAGGCAGGGACGATCAGCTATTTCAGCGTGTTCGCGTTCGGCGTGATCGCGCTGGCGATGATCGTCTTCGTCATCCACATTGAGACCGGCTTCCGCCGCATCCCAATCACGTATGCGAAGCGTGTCGTCGGCGGCCGCACGGCGACGGGACATTCGAGCCACATTCCGTTCAAGGTCAATCAGGCGGGCGTTATCCCGATCATCTTTGCCTCGTCGGTGCTCATGTTCCCGATCACGGTGGCACAGTTCGTCGATATCCCCTGGGTCAAGACGGCGGCGTCCTATCTTGAGTGGGGCAAACCCCTCCAGACGACGCTCTATGTCCTCATGATCATCTTCTTCACCTACTTCTACACATCGGTGACGGTGAAGATCCAGGATATGGCGGACAACCTCAAGAAATACGGCGGCTTCGTCCCCGGGCTTCGTCCCGGTCAGGCGACGGCGGACTATCTCGACTATGTGCTGACGCGCATCACCCTCGCGGGTGCGTTCTTCCTCGCGTTCATTGCGGTTCTGCCGAACCTCATCGCAGAGGCGACGCACATCCAGGGCGTGTACTTCGGCGGCACGGCACTGCTCATCGTCGTGGGCGTTGCCCTCCAGACGATGAAGCAGATCGAGTCGATGGTTGTCATGCGCCACTACGAAGGCTTTATGAAATAACGTACGAAGGAGATCCCTATGCAGATCATTTTGATGGGTCCCCCGGGTGCCGGCAAGGGCACGCAGGCGGTAAACCTTGTAAAACGCTACAATGTTCTTCACATCTCCACGGGCGATATGTTTCGTGAAGCCGTGAAAGAGGGAACCCCCCTCGGCAAAGAGGCGAAGTCCTACATGGACGCAGGGAAGCTCGTTCCCGACTCCGTCACCATCGGCATCGTGCGCGAGCGGCTCAGTAAGCCGGACTGCAAGGAGAAGGGATTCATCCTCGATGGATTCCCGCGCACCGTCGAGCAGGCGGATGCCCTCGCAGAGATCCTGAAGGACAACGGGATGGCACTCACCGCCGTTCTCAACATCAGCGTCCCCGCCGCCGATCTCATCGAGCGTGCTGTCGGACGCCGCATCTGCAAGAGCTGCGGACATTCCTACCACGTGAAGTTCAACCCGACGAAGGTGGAGGGGTCTGCGACGACTGCGGCGGTGAGACCTACCAGCGTGCCGACGACAGCGAGGAGACAATGAAGAGCCGTCTTTCCGTCTATGAGTCCTCGACGCGTCCGCTGATCGACTACTATAAGAAAGCGGGCGTCTACAAGGAGATCGACGGCCGACAGGACATCGCAAAGGTGGAGGCGGATCTTGCCGCCGTCCTTGAGGCGTAAAAGGAGCGAAAGGGAAGAATGTCAAAGCAGGATGTCATCGAGGTAGAGGGAAGAGTCGTTGAGAAGCTTCCCAATGCGATGTTCCAGGTCGAGCTTGAGAACGGACACGTCGTCCTCGCTCATGTTTCCGGAAAAAAATACGCATGAACTTCATCCGTATCCTTCCGGGCGACAAGGTGACCATCGAACTCACCCCGTACGATCTGACCCGTGGACGCATTACCTATCGCTTTAAGTAATACGAGGAAAGCACCGATTATAGGGCGTTCGGCTGATTAGCAGGAAAAACTGGTCAACACGAAGTTTTTATGCTAGAATAGATAAGATCGACGTTTTCGGGTATGCGGCACAGCTCCGCTGCCCCGTGCGCGCAGGGAGACGGAAGGAGGCAAGCGCAGTGAAGGTAAGACCGTCTGTCAAGAAAAATCTGTGAAAAAAATGCAAGATCATCAAGCGCAAGGGCCGCGTTATGGTCATTTGCGAGAACCCCAAGCATAAACAAAGACAAGGATAAAAAGGAGGTGCACTTATGGCACGTATTGCCGGTGTAGATTTGCCCCGTGACAAGAGAATTGAAATTGCGCTGACGTACATCTTCGGCATTGGTCTCACGACCTCGAAGAAGCTGCTCGCAGCTGCGGACGTGAACCCCGATACGCGTACGCGCGACCTCACGGAGGATGAAGTCGTCAGACTTCGTGATGCCATCGACAAGAACGCCGTGGTGGAGGGCGACCTTCGCCGCGAAATTCAGATGAACATCAAGCGTCTCGTTGATATCGGCTGCTACCGTGGCCGCCGCCACCGTCTCGGCCTGCCTGTCCGCGGACAGAACACGAAGAACAATGCGCGCACGCGCAAGGGCCCGAAGAAGGCCGTCGCAGGCAAGAAAAAGTAAAGGAGGCTCGTAGAGGTGGCTGTTAAGAAAAACAACACGTTCCAAGAAAAAAAGTTCGCAAGAACATAGAGTCGGGCGTTGCACACATCAGCTCGACGTTCAACAATACGATCGTCACGCTCACCGACAAGAGCGGCAATGCGCTCTCGTGGGCGAGTGCGGGCGGTCTCGGCTTCCGCGGCTCGCGCAAGAGCACGCCGTTCGCTGCACAGATGGCAGCAGAGACGGCGGCTAAGGCCGCGATGGAGCACGGACTCAAGTCCGTCGAGGTCTATGTCAAGGGACCGGGTGCCGGCCGTGAGGCTGCCATTCGCTCGCTGCAGGCAACGGGCCTCGAAGTCAACATGATCAAAGACGTGACGCCCATCCCGCACAACGGATGCCGTCCGCCGAAGCGTCGCCGCGTCTAACAGGAGGTGGATGAAACAACATGGCAATTGATAGAGTACCAGTCTTAAAGCGCTGCCGTGCCCTCGGCCTCGAGCCGGCGACCCTCGGTCGTTCGCGCCAGTCGACGCGTCAGCTCCGCCGCACGAACCGCAAGGTCTCCGAGTACGGACTTCAGCTCAAGGAAAAGCAGAAGGCGAAGTTCATCTACGGCGTTCTCGAGCGTCAGTTCCGCGGCTACTATGAGAAGGCAAAGAAGATGTCCGGCGTCACCGGTGAAAACCTCCTCTGCCTCCTCGAGCGCCGCATGGACAACGTCGTGTTCCGCCTCGGCCTTGCCAACACGCGCCGTCAGGCACGTCAGCTCGTCCGCCACGGACACTTCACGGTGAACGGCAAGCGCGTCGACATCCCTCCGCACTCGTCCATGAGGGCGATGTGATCGAGGTCGCCGAGAAAGAGCCGCTCCGGCGCGTTCTTCAAGGGAGCTCAGGAGAGCAGCAATGCACTCTCCGCACCCGCATGGCTCACTGCCGATCAGGCAAACCTGACGGGCACGGTGACACGTTTCCCCCATCGTGAGGAGATTGACGTTCCGGTCAACGAACAGGCCATCGTCGAGCTTTACTCCAAATAATGAATGTGAATGTGTCTGCATTACGCGTTTATTATGGAGGAGGCACATAGATGACAGATATCGAGAAACCGAAAATCGAGATCGCAGAGATCAGCGAGGACGGACGTTACGGCCGCTTTATCTGCGAGCCGCTTGAGCCGGGCTACGGCACGACGTTCGGCAACAGTCTGCGGCGGATGCTGCTCTCGTCCTTGGACGGAGCGGCGGTCACCTCCATCCAAATCGACGGCGTTCTGCACGAGTTCTCCACCATTCCCGGCGTACGGGATGATGTGACGAGCATCGTGCTGGCACTCAAGCAGCTCTGCGTCCGTATGCAGGACAGCGAGCCGCGCACGATCCGCATCGAGGCGGCAGGCGCGCGCGAAGTCACCGCCGCCGACATCGAGTGCGGCAGCGACATTGAGATCCTCAACCCCGAACTGCATATTGCAACGATGGGGGAGACGGGAAAACTCAAGATCGAGATGACCGTTGAGCGCGGCCGCGGCTACGTTCCGGCGGATCGGAACAAAGAAAGCCGGATGATGTCATCGGCGTCATCCCCATCGACTCCATCTTCTCACCCGTACAGCGTGTCAACTATACGGTAGAGGACACGCGTGTCGGCAACGTCACGGACTATGACCGTCTCATTCTCGACGTGTGGACGAACGGCTCCATCCGTCCCGAGGAAGCGGTGAGCAAGGCGGCGGCGATCCTCGTCATGCACCTGCGTCTGTTCCAGAACATGGACGGCAGCGTGGTCGAGGAGGAGGAGAAGTTCCGAACTTCCCGCCCGAGGAGGTCGACGACAGCGCGAAGGTGCTCGAGATGACCATCGATGATCTGGATCTTTCCGTTCGTTCCTTCAACTGCCTCAAGCGCGCCGGCATCAATACGGTTGCCGATCTCGCGCAGAAGACCGAGGACGATATGATGAAGGTGCGCAACTTGGGACGCAAATCTCTGGATGAAGTGAAGAAAAAACTTGAGGAGCTTGGACTCTCCTTGAGACAGGACAACGAATAACGATAGGAGTGGGAAACACATGAGAAAGCTCGGACGCAATTCCGCGGCCCGCAAGGCTCTCTTCAGGAGCATCCTCACATCCTTCTTCAAGCATGGACGCATTGAGACGACCGAGGCAAAGGCAAAGGAGCTGCGCTCCCTCGCCGACGGTCTCATCACGCTCGCGAAGCGCGGCGATCTCAGTGCACGTCGTCAGGCTCTTGCGGCTCTGGCGGAAGAGGATGTTGTGCGCAAGCTCTTCGGCGAAATCGCAGAGAAGTACACGGACAAGAAGAGCGGCTACACCCGCATCTTGAAGCTCGGCCCCCGTCGCGGCGATGCCGCCCCGATGGCCATCATCGAGCTCGTCTAATCCAATAAAAAGACCGCCTGCGGGCGGTCTTTTTGTATGCTCTGGCAATTAACGATAAATTTATTTGAAAAAAAATCGGGGAACTGGTAGAATAATAAGACCTACCTACAGTTTTTGTGTGCGCAGACTGTGTGCAGTCCGTAACACTGACGTATCTCCATGGAGCGGATGAGGAGGAAATGGATTTGAAGACAAAGGGAACTCTGGCAGGGCGTCTCGCGTGTGCTCTCGCGCTCAGCACGGCGATTGGGCTCTTTGCCGCGCCAGTGTCGGCAGAGACGGTAAAGATCAGCCTTGCGGACAGCGTGCAGATGGCACTCGCGAACAACCGCACGATCAAACAGTCGCTCGCGGATGTGGACGCTGCGCATGAGCAGCTGCATGTGGCAAACCGCAGTGCGGGGCCTCTGCTCACGTGGGACTGGACGGCAGCTCGTGTCGGCGGTAAGGCGAAGGAGCTGCTCCTTCCGCCATCCCCCTACAAGGATACATACGAAAATAAGGCGACCCTCGCGATGGTACTCTTTGATGCGGGCATGAATGCCCAGCGCAAGGAGGCACGCTACGGGCTGAACGCGGCGGATCTCACGCTGGAGCAGACGAAGCAGACCATTCGCCTGACGGCGACGACGGATTATTTCAATATCCTGCAGGCGCGCAACATGGTGCAGGTGCGTGAGGAGACGGTTGCGACGCTCACGAAGCATCTCGACGATGTGAATGCGCAGTTCCGCGCGGGTACGGTGGCGCGTGCAGATGTGCTCGCCTCTGAGGTGGAGCTCGCGAATGCGCAGCAGGCGCTGACCTCGGCGAAAGAACGACTATGCCGTCGCCGTCGCGACGCTGAACAACGTGATCGGTCTGCCGACGGATACGACGCTGGAGACGAGCGACGAGATGCGCTATACGGCGTACGATCTCGCTCTTTCGGACTGCACGGACTACGGCCTCGTCTACCGTGCGGATGCGGCGGCGGCACACTATACGGTCAAGCAGGCAGAGGCGGCGGTTGAGCAGGCAGCGGCGGCGAACCTTCCGACGCTGAATGCGGCAGCGACGCGCTCGATTGCGGGCGAGCACGCCTTTAAGAACAGCATGCAGGCAAAGGATATGTGGACCCTCGGCCTGAGTGCGACGTGGGGCATCTTTGACAACGAGGCGACGACGGCGCAGGTCCACGAGGCGAAGGCAAAGCTGCGCAAAGCCGAGGAGGCTCTGGCGGCGACAAATGAGCGCATCCGCCTCGATGTGCATACGGCATACCTCAACCTGCGCGCCGCCGAGCAGAATATCGACACAACGGAGAAGGCAGTCAAGCAGGCGGAGGAGGACTACAATATCGCCCGCGTGCGCTACAATGCGGGCGTCGGGACGAACCTCGAGGTCATGCGTTCCTCGGACAATCTGACGACGGCGCGCACGAACTACGCGACGGCACTCTACCGCTACAATACGAGCAAGGCGGCGCTCGACAATGCCATGGGCGTGCCCGTCGATCTCGATGCAATGCAGTATCGCCGTGTGATCGATCATGGCAAGCGCGCCCGTGCCGCCCGTGAGGCAGCCGTGCTTCATGAGGATGCCGTGCTCGAGACCCCGAAGGGGGCGCAGGTACGTCCGGCAGAGCCGACACCGACGGCGGAGGAGGCAGCTGCCTCCATCGAGCGCGTCCGTGCGGCCAATGCAGCCTACGAGATGACGATGGCAAAATGAGACGGCGGACATCTGCGGATGTCCGCTGAGGGGAGTTCTATGAGACAGAGGACATGGGTCTGCGCGATTGCGCTGGCGGCAGTGCTCCTCTGCGCGGCGGTCGCTGTCCATATCGTGCGGGCAGAGGCCTTTATGGCAGAGGTCGGACGGGCGGCGGGGCGCATCGCGTCGCAGCAGCTTGGGACGGATGTGCAGATCGGCGCGGTGGAGATACGTTCTCTGCATGAACTCGCCATTGATGATATTGTGATTTACGATAAGCAGACGGAGGAAGTCCTCCGCGCCGACAGGGCGCGGGTGACGCTTCGTCTGCTTTCTCTGCTTTCATCCCCTGCGACCTCGGTGGATGAGATCCTGCTGACGGGCGTGCATGCGCATCTCGTCCAGCGGGAGGACGGCTCGTGGAACTATGCCGATCTCGTCTCGGACGATGCGGAGCCGAGTGCCTTTGTCGGGCGCATCCGCATCGCAGACGGTACGGCGGATGCCGTTGTGGCGGGGCGCAGCTACGAACTGACCGATCTGAGCGGCGCGGTGGACATCGACCGCGGTGCATTCTCCTACGATGCCTCGGCACAGTTCATGGGCATTCCGCTGCGCGTACGCGGGGAGAAAACGAGCGATGTGCAGGATGTGCAGCTCGCGGCAGATGATGCAGATCTGACGCCGCTCCTTGCCCTCCTGCCCGAGGGGACGCTGCCCGAGCGCGTGCAGATCCGTGCCCTGCACGCCGACCGCGTGCGCGCGGGGCTGCGTCTCGTGGACGGGACGCGCACGATGGAGGGGCGGATCGAGGGCATTCGGGCGGATGCCGATCTCTACGGCACGCAGACGACGCTGACGAGTGCGGCTCTGCGCTTTGACGAGCGTGCTCTCTTCGTGGCGGCAACGGCGACGGCGGCGGAGCAGACGGCGCGTGTCGATGGCACGGTGCGCCTCGATACGGATGCGCCCTATCTCGATCTCCGCGTACGCGCGGAGCACTTTGCCCCCGCGGCGGTCTATGCGGAGAGCCCCTATACGGGAACTGTCTCTGCCGATGTCCGCGTGACGGGGACGATGGATGCTCCGACGGCCGACGGGCATGTGACGGCAGAGGGCGGGACGGTCAGCAATGTTGGCGTCACCCGCGCCGACGCCGATATCGCGTACGCGGACGGAATGCTCTCGTTCCAAAATCTTGCGGCAGAGACGTTCGGCGGGAATATCTCGGGTGAGGGCACTCTCTCGGCGGCCGATCTCTCCTATGCGGCACATCTGAAGATCGCGGGACTGCCCCTTGACCGCCTGCGGACGGATGCACAGCTGCCGCTCCCTGCGGATCTCAGCGGTACGCTCTCTGCCGATCTCGGCATCGAGGGACAGGGGACGGAGCGCACGGGGCTTGCTGTTTACGGCAGCGCAGAGGTGCTGGATGGGATGTATCGCGCTGTGCCGATCGAGCGCGCGAATGCGTCCTTTTCCCTGCGCGGTCAGGATTTGGCGATTGATTTTCTCAGCCTGAACCTTCCCCATGGAACGGATCTCGGCGTCGAGGGGACGATCCGCGGCGGATCGGCGCTCGATCTCCGCTTTTACGGCGGGCATGTCGATCTCTCCCTGCTAAACCGCCTCGATGATCGGCTGAGCTTTGCGGGACTCGCGGACATCAGCGGCGAGGTGCACGGCGATATCGCGGATCCGCACGTGGAGATGAAGGTGTCGGCGACGCGCGGACAGCTGATGTATCAGCCCTTTGACAGCCTGATCTTCCGCGCGGAGGGCTCGCTCTCGGGCATCGGCATCCATGATTTTTCGATGGAGCGGAATGGGCGCGAGGTCTGGCTTGTCAACGGCACGATCGGCTTTACGGGCGAGCGGCGCATCAATGTGCAGATCGACACGATGGGGGCGCGCATGGAGGATGTCGCGGCGCTCGTTGCGCCCGACCAGCCGATCACGGGCAACATCGACAACATCATCAAATTCACGGGGACGCTCGACAATCCCCACGCCGTCGGCTACGTGCATTTCTATCGCGGCAGCTACGCGGGCGCACTGCTCTCGGGCATGGACGGCGACTACTTCCTCGATGACGGCATCATCCGTCTGCAGGTCTTTCACATCTACTCCCCGATGGTGGACATGGTGCTGAACGGCACGATCAGTACGCAGGGAGAGCTCAATCTCGACGCTGAGGTGCGCGATCTGAACTTCAAACGGTTTGCTCATAAATTCCCCTATCCTGTGGCAGGGCACGGTGTGTTCCACGGACAGGTCGGCGGGACAATTTCGTATCCCATCTTCCGCGGCGATCTGAAGGCGGACGAGGTGACGATGAACGGCGTGACGCTGACGAAGGTACACAGTCTCGTCTACTACGAGAACGGCATCGTCACGCTCGACCGCACGGGCTTCCATCAAGGGGAGAAAGGAAAGGTATCGGCGCGCCTGCACTACGACACGCACTCGGATGTGCTGCGCGGCACCATGGATGTGGAGAACTTCGATGTCGGGGCGCTCCTCGCACTGGGCAATCAGAAGGAGGATCGCGTCGGCGGGGCGATGACGAGCCATATCTGGGTCGGCGGGACGCGGGATAATCCATCCCTCGGCGTGACGGGTGAGATCGCCGCAGGTACGGTCGCAGGCTATCCCGTCACCGATGCGGCGCTGGATGTCTCCTCTCCAACCACGTGCTGACGATTGACCGTCTCACGGGAAAGCAGGGCGACGGATCGTTCTCCGCGACGGGCACCGTAGATTTTAACGGTATGATGGATGTCGATGTCACGGCGAACGATATTGCCCTCGGGCTCTATACGGGGCTGGCGGGTATTGATGAGCCCGTGTCGGGCACAGCGTCTGTCACGGCGCACGTCGGCGGGACGGCGCACCGTCCCGTCGCCGATGTGTCACTCTCTGCGAAAAACGGGGGCGTGCGCGGCGGGACGTTCGATGCGCTGGCAGGCGAGATTCAGGTGCGCGGGCGTGTTGTCCGCGTCAATCAGCTGACGGTGCATAAGTACATTGGCGGCGTGGACTATACGGCGCGTGTGCACGGGACGCTCCCCCTGCACGCGCTCACGGCGGATGCGGATGAGGAGCTCAGTGCCGCCGAACAGATCGATCTCACGCTGTCCCTCGACCACGCCGATCTCTCCCTGCTCCCCGTGTTCTCACGGGAGATCGAGTGGGCACTCGGGCCGACCGAGGGCGAGCTGACCATCCGCGGCTCGCTTGCCGCACCGCGGATCAAGGGCTCGCTGCGCATCAGAGACGGTGCGGTGAAGCTCAAGGCAATTGAGACACCGATCACAGATATCGAGGTGCAGGTCGATGCGCTCGGTGACTCGATCGCCATACGCGAGTGCACGGGGACGCATGGGCACGGGCAGCTATCTCCTGACGGGGCATACGGGGCTGAGTGGGCTAAAACCCGCGAACTATGAGTTCATGCTCGTGATGAATGCACTCTCGGTCAAGACGTCGTTCTACGACGGCTCCCTGACGGGCGCGCTGAAGCTGACGGAGGATACCTACTGGGGCGAGACGCTGCCGAAGGTATCGGGCACGGTCGATATCGACCGTGCGCTCATCTCGATCCCAACGATTCCCGATACGGACAGTGAATTGCCGCATATCATCCTCGATGTGGGGGTATCTGTCGGGCGGCATGTGCATTTCTTCAGTCCGAATCTCTACGATATGCATCCGTCGGGACAGATTCACTTCGGCGGGACAACGCGTCACCCGAAGACGACGGGCATGATCGGCGTGCGGCGCGGCGACACGGTCAGCTATCTGCGGACGGTGTTCAAGATCCGCGAGGGGACGGCGACGTTCAACCAGATGGAGTCGTTCCTGCCCACGATTGACTTCTATGCCGAGACGCGTCTGACCAATATGCGCATCTATCTGAGTGCGCATGGCCCGCTCGATCACATGGATTTTCGTCTCGGGTCGTCGCCCGAGATGTCGGAGGAGGAGATCCTCCGCATGCTGACCCTGCGCGGTGCGTCTCAGAACGGGGAGGGGAAATTCAGTGCGGCGGATGCGCTCGCCATCGGACTGCAGATGAGCGTGCTCTCCGAGGTGGAGAAACTCGATGAAGAATATCTGCATCTCGATGTGCTCCGTCTGTCGAGCGGCAGCGGAAGCCTGTTTGAATCGAAGGAGGATATCCCCGACGCACAGCGGCGGGATGAATACAATATCGAGATCGGCAAGTACATCGGCGACCGCGTGTTCGTGCGCTATGTGCAGGGGACTCGGTGCGGCGGCGAACAAGAGCCGCTATGGCATCCAGTACGATCTGAGCGATGCGTTCGGCATCTCGTACGACCGTGAGGGCTCGGAGCAGATCATCGGCATGGAGGCGCGGATTCGGTTCTGACCATGTCCCTATCTTTCCCGTCAGTACGGGGAGGAAGCTGGTGCGTCGTTATCCCATGCCTCCCCGTCGGTACGGGGAGGGGACCGCGAAGCGGTGGAAGGGCGCCTGCTGCGCGTTCTATCGATTATTTTGTATTTTTTTTTAGCAAAGGAGGTGTGCCCATGTTTTCCGCCTATATGAAAAAGCTCTCCGCCGTGCAGAAAACTCGCGCCGGAGGAGGAGCGTGCGCTCTGGCGTGCGTATAAGGAGAATGGCGACATGGCGGCACGCCGCCGCATCATCGAGGCCTATCAGCCGCTGGTCTTTCGCGAGGTATATCCGTACCGCGCCCTGCCGGCGGCGATGGATGCGGTGCAGGAGGGAACGATCGGGCTGATCGAGGCGGTGGAACGCTATGACCCGGACTATGGGGCGGCGTTCAGTCTCTATGCCGTGCACCGCGTGCGCGGGCGCATCCGTGACTTTCTGCGGCGCGAGGGGAATGTCGATCTGCCCTGCCTTGAGGCGGAGACGGAGAGCCATGAGACGGCGAAGGAACTCCTGATGGATGAGCAGCCGTCCGTGGCGGAGCTTGCCGAACACCACGCGCTCGTCGGCGTCGTGGGCGACGCGATGGAGCGTCTCCCCGCGCGCGAACGCATCGTGCTTGAGGGTGTGACCATCGGCGGCGCAGGTGCGGGCGCGATGGCGGATGCGCTCGGCGTGACGCCGGCGCACGTCTATCGCCTGCAGAAGAACGGCATTCGTCGGATTCGCGGGATGCTCTCGCGTTTCATGCAGCATTGGTAATTCGCAATTTATTTTATACTTATTGAATCCTATCGCTTCTGTGTAGTATAATCGTTGGGAGGGAGAGCGCGATGGAGAGCGAACGCGAGGAGCGCAAGCGGTCCATACGGGCGGCACGCGACTGGCTTGCGGGGGCAGAGGATGCTCTCGCGGGGGCAGACGATGTGTCGGGCGATCTAAAGCTCATGCTTGCCCGCGCCGAGCTGGCGTGTACGACATCGACGCGCCGTGCGCGCCTGCGCCGTCGGGCGCGCATCCTCCTGCCGGCGCTTGCGCTCGTTGCCCTTGCGCTGTGGGGGCTGTGGTACGCGCAGGTGCAAGAACCTGCCGCCGTGCCTGCCGCAGCCGTCGAGGAGCGGGCAGAAATACCGGCGGCACAGTCCCCTGTGGAGGAAGCACCTGTGCCCGCTCCGCAGATACGGTTGCCGCTGCATCCCCTTTCCGCCGCATGTGACGGAAGGGGCGGAGACTCCTGCTGCGGCGGCGCACGAAACGCCTGCCGCAGCGCCCGCCGTCCACGAGAGTGCTGCACCGCCCGCTGCGCATGCGCCTGCATCGCGTCTGCCGAGCGCAGATATGCAGCATTTGATGCAGGTCGGCGGAAAGATTTTGAGAGAGTAGTTCGTGCATCCATGATGCACGGTGAATGAAGCGCATATCGCTTGCGTATGGTCTAGGAGGTTTCGCCTTTGAACAGCAAAAAGTACCGCAGACTTGCCCTTGCCGTCACACTTGGTATCGGTGTATCCGCATCCGCGCTGCCGCAGGGTCATGCCGCAGCTCCAATGGATCATGAGAGTGCGGCGACCGCTGCGGAGATGGCGGGGACGGAGGCCCCCGTCCTGAGCAATACGCCGAACGCCGCGCCGGAAGAAGCTCCGGTGCAGCAGGGGCCTGCCCTGACGGACAAGACGCCGCCGGCATCGGCAGACGCACGTGCGACTGCGTGGGCGAGCACGCGTCCCAGTGAGGATGCTGTGGCGCAGGGGCTTGCGGCAGAGGTGGGCAAGACGGTCGTCGAGATCAACTTTGCAGGAGCCTCCGAGGCGACGGAGAAGGCGGCGCATGAGGCGATTGCCATGCACGTCGGAGATGCTCTGGCGGAGGATGTGCTCGTCAAGGATCGTGACGCAATCTACGCGACGGGGTATTTTTACGATCTCTACCCTGTCTTTGAAGAGGTGCCCGAGGGCGTCGTGCTGACCTATCACGTGCTGGAAAACCCCGTGCTGAAGGAAGTGCGCATCGAGGGCAACACGGTCGAAAAGACGAAAGGATCTCATGGATCTTGTGACCGTGCAGAAGGGGCAGCTGCTCAACGGGCGCACCCTGCAGGAGAATGTGCAGGCGATTCAGGAGAAGTACCGCGCGGACGGCTACATCCTCGCCAAGATCACGGATCTCAACATCGCGCAGGACGGGACGCTCACGATCCGCATCAGCGAGGGGACGCTGGAGGGCTATAAGGTCAAGGGCAACAAGAAGACCAAGGAGCGCGTCATCCTCCGCGAGATGCGCCAGAAGCCCGGCGAGCCGTTCAACGCCAATCAGGCGCGCCGCAGTATGCAGCGCGTCTACAACCTCGGCTTCTTCGAGGATGTCAACGTCAAGATGAATCCGGGCGTGGAGCCGAATGCGGTCGTCATGGAGATCGATGTCAAGGAGAAGCGCACGGGCTCGTTCGGCATCGGCGCGGGCTACTCGAGCTCCGACGGCATGGTCGGCATGGTGAGCATCAGCGACACGAATTTCCGCGGGATGGGCGACACCATCAGTCTCAGCTACGAGATGAGCGGTGACGATACGGATGCGCGCGGCTATACGTTTATGTACCGCCGCCCGTGGCTCGACAAGAAGGAAACGTCGGGGACGGTGCGTCTCTACAACCGCACCTACGAATACGACGACTACAATGCCAACGGCGACCATGTGGAGTCGTTCATGCGCAAGTACTCGGGCGGTGAGTTCACGCTGAGCCGTCCGATGAGCGAGTACTCGACGAATTTCATCACGCTGAAGAATCGCAAGGATAGGTATGTCCGTCACACGGAGAACGGGCTGGCAGGCGACCGCAGCCTCAACGCACCGTGGATCGGCAAGAATTTCGGCACGACGCGCAGCATTACGCTCGAGCACGTGACGGATACGCGCGACAATGTGTACGAGCCGACGACGGGCGCGCGCGCGTCGCTCTCGGCGGAGTTCGCAGGCTTCGGCGGAGACTTCAATTTCCAGAAATACACGATCAGCGATGCCCAGTACTTTCAAGGTCGGACACGCACAGGTGCTCGTGGCGCGCGGGCAGTACGGGTTCGGCAACGGGTCGATCTCCGAGTACAATCAGTTCCGTCTCGGCGGACAGGATACGATCCGTGGCTACCGCGAGGATCAGTTCCGCGGCAACCGCATGGCGCTGCTCTCGCTTGAGTACCGCTTCCCGATCGTCTCCAAGGTGACGGGCGCGCTCTTCACGGACTACGGCGGGAGCGTGGGACAGCGGCTTTGCTCCGGAGAATCTGCACGGCAGCGTCGGTGTCGGGCTCGGTCTCAATACGCCGATCGGTCCGCTGCGTCTGGACTACGGCCGTGGGTCGCAGGGCGGACGCGTCCACTTCCGCGTCGGCGGCACATTCTGATGCGGCAGGGCATCCCCCTGCTGTGCGCTGTGCGTCTGTCGCTCGTGCTGCTTGGCATTCTTGCCGCATGCGCAATCGTTTCTCCTGTTTATGCCGCAGAGACCTCCCGCGTGGAGGAAACTGCGGCTATTGTCATAGGAGATCAGCCGATCCCGCCCATCGTGCGCGCGCGCATGGAGCGCACGGTCGCCGCGATTGCGGCGGAGCGCATGGAGGGACGGCGCACGGCGGATATCGCGGCGGGGGAGGAAGCGGAGATCATCGGGGCGGTGTTTGACCGTCTGCTTGTCGGCTATGCAGTGACGGGCGTGACGGTGACGCCGGCGGCGCGGACGACGGTGGAGATTCACCTTGCCCCGTGGGCGGATACGATTCGGAGCGTTGCCGTTGTGTCTGAGGTGGAGGGCATGCCGCCCGCGATTGAGGCACTCGTGCGCACGGATCTCGCAGGGGCGGAGCAGGTGTTTTCCGATGCACTCGTCGGTCTGCCCGTCGCGGCGACGGACTGGGCATCGGGGGCACTGAAACGTCAGCTTGCCGCCTATATGGAGGAGCATCTGCCCGAGTTCCGCGCGGACTACGACGTCGATGTGGCGCCGACGGCGACGGTGCGGCTGACGGTCTATCCACGCCTGCCGGTTGTGCGGACGGTCGATCTCTCGATGCGCTCGGATACCGTCCCCAATGCTGCACTGCTTTCCCAGCGTACGGCGATGGAGGCGGAGGTGAACCGCCTCGTCGGTGTTCCCGTCCCATTTGTCGCGCGTCACCGTGCGGCACTCGAGGAACGCCTCGGAACGCAGCTTGACGCCATGCCTGCCCTGCGCAGTCTGCATCTCACGTCGCACGTGACGATCACGCCGGGCGAGCGGATGGCGGTCATGAGCCGCAGCGATACGACGCGCTACCGCCTGCGCCTCACGGGCTGGCTCGATGTCGGGCGCAGTAGTGCCAAGGACACCCATGAGGATCGCCGCGACCTCCGTGCGCGGCTGCACGCGGGGCGGATGCTCAGTCCGCGCGATGAGCTCTATGCGGAGATGGATGCCGCTCCCGAGGATGTGCGCTTTTCGTGGCGCGTCGGCTATGCCCGCACGCTGCTGCCGCGCCTTACGGGGGAACTGCGCTGGGATGTGACGGACGGCCGGTTCTCGGCGGCGGGCAGCTATGCATTCCACCCGCGCTGGCTGCTCCGCTATGAGCATTGGACCGATGAGGGCACGGGCGAGTGGGAGCTGCGCTACAAGCTGCACGACTTTCTCAGCATCGCGGGGCTCATCGATCGGGACGATCGGTGGCTGCGTCTGATCGGGAATTTTTAGAAATCGCTGATAAAATGAGGTATACCGGATGGTCGTGCCGAATTTATCCGTGCTTCCTATAGAAACTATCACAAGGGGACGTGGGAGACATCGTGAAACGCATTTCAATCGTCGTTCCGGTCTACAACGAGGAGGAGAACATCGCGCATTTTGCGGCGGCGCTGGAGGAGGTGATGGGGCGTCTGCCCTATGACTATGAGCTGCTCTTCATCGACGACGGTTCCTCCGACCGCAGCCGTGAGATCCTGCGCACGCTTAGCGAGCGGGATGCCCGCATCGGCTCGATTTTTCTCGCGCGCAACTATGGGCATCAGCTTGCGCTGACCTGCGGCATCGATCATGCGGACGGCGATGCGGTCATCACGATGGACGGAGATATGCAGCATCCGCCCGAGCTCCTGCCACAGCTCCTCGCAAAGTGGGAGGAGGGCTTTGACATCGTGCAGACCGTGCGCCTGACGACGGAGGGCGTCTCCGCCTTTAAGCGCATGACCTCTACCTACTACTACCGTCTCCTGAACCTGCTGACGGATGTGGAGATTCAGGAGGGCGGATCGGATTTCCGCCTGATGGATCGCAAGGCGGTGCTCGCGCTGCGCCGCTACCGCGAGCACGCGCGCTTCATCCGCGGCATCGTCTGCTCGCTCGGGTTTCGACGGACGACGGTGGACTTCGTCGCGCAGGCGCGCTATGCGGGCAGCTCGAAGTTCTCGCTGCGGCGTATGATTTCGTTCGCCCTCGACGGCATCCTTGCCTACTCGGTGCAGCCGCTGCGCGCGGGGCTCTATGTGGGGCTGATGTCCGCGCTGCTGGCCGTGGTGCTCTTCCTCCATGTCCTCTTTGAGACACTGCGTGGAGAGACCGTGCCGGGCTGGTCGACCATCGTCGTATGCAGCCTGTTCTTCGGCGGGATGCAGATGATGATGCTCGGCGTGTGTGGGGAGTATATCGCGCGGATTTTGCAGGAGGTCAAGGATCGCCCGCTCTACCTGATTGCGTGTGACAACAGGCCACAGGCGGCGGAAAAGGAGGCGCACGATGGATGATCGGATGCGGCTGGGGGCGGTGCTGGTCTTTTTTTCACCGCCCTTTTTTTCTGCGGGAAATGCAGCACTCCCCGTGACGGCACCCGTCGAGGTGAACTATGCGCAGACGGCAAAGGAGATGCTCGCGGCGGGGAATTATCTCTCGCCGCAGATCTACGGAAACTACTGGTACGATAAACCCATCTTCTTCTACTGGGAACTGATCGCTGCGTTCTCCGTCTTCGGTGTGACGGACTTTGCCGCACGGTTTTTCCCTGCGCTCTTTGCATCGGCAGGACTCCTCCTCACCTACGCGCTCGCGCGGCGGCTCTATGATGCGCGGACGGCGTTTTGGTCGGTGGTCATTCTCGGCTCGTGCGTGCTCTATGGATTCCTCGCCAAACTCATCCTGACCGATCTGACGCTCTTCGTGTTCTTCGGCGGGACGCTCGGCGCGTTCTGCCTCGGCTATCGGGAAGGGCGGCGCGGCTATTTCTATCTCGCCTACGCGTGTGCGGGGCTTGGCGTGCTGACGAAAGGGGCCTGTCGGCTTTCTCCTGCCGGGGCTCGTGATCCTCGTCTACCTCGTCGTGCGGCGCGATCTGCGCGCGCTTGGACGCATTGCCCCTGCCGACGGGGCTGCTCGTGCTCGCGGCGGTCTGTGCGCCGTGGTACGTCTATATGTATCTGGCGCATGGGGCAGACTTTGTGAACACCTTCCTCGGGATTCACAATGTCCTGCGTGCAACGGTCTCAGAGCACGCGCAGTGGAATGTGTGGTACTTCTATCTCGGTATCTACTTCCTCGGGATGTTCCCGTGGAGTTTTGCCCTGCCGCTCGCGCTTCTGCGGGCGTGGCGCACACGTCCCGTCCTCGATGCGGGGACGCAGTTTCTCCTCGTCTGGGCGATCGTCGTGCCCGTGTTTTTTCAGCTCATGGCGACGAAGTACCCGACCTACAGCTTTCCCGCCTTCCTGCCGACGGCGATCCTGACGGCACATCTCCTTCGCCGGAATACACGCGTACTGCGTGCGGGAGCACTCCTCGGCGGCGCGCTCTATCTCGCCGTCGTGTTCGGCGCTGTGCACTATGCGCCGCGCGATGGGCATTTCAGCGGGAAAGCGGCGGCGGAACTCCTCATGCAGACGATGCAGGAGGACGATCTCCTCGTCTCCTGCGGCGACTATACGGCGACGGTTCCCTACTACACGGGGCATCCGATGTATGCACTCGCGACGCGCGAGGAGATCGCTGCGCGTGCGCCGAAGGCGATGAGCTGGAACAGCAAGAATGTCATGCCGTTCCTCCCCCTCGACGAGCTGCCGCAGGACCGGACGGTGTACCTCGTCGTGGAGCGTCATGCCTTTGCCACGTTCGATGAGACGCTGGCGGGCGGACGGTGGGAGCTGCTCGGCACGATGCCGACGGAGGGACGTGAGAAACTGCGCGTCTATCGGCGCGTACCGTAATCCTCTCTTTCCCGTGCGGCACTGAGACGGAAGCCGCGGTGCGGCAGCGGCACATGCGTAAGCACAGCTTTTGACAGAGAACCCTTTGTTGGGGACGCCTTGAATGTTGGCGTCGATTGGTGTATGATAGGGCATAGTGGTTCTGCCGCCGGGGGGCGGCTTGGTGGAGAAAGAGGGGGAGCATTATGCTGAATAGGAAGAAAATCGGGCTCGCAGCAGCGGCCATCGCCGCGTCGGCGGTTCTCGCCGCAGGGCTGCGGCAGCCAGCAGACGGCAAACCGTGCACCGATCAACGGCGCACTGCAGGGGGAGCGCGACCATCAGGAGGTCATCACGGCCGATAATTTTAATTCGATCGCGCCGGGCTCCAGCATCGCCGATGTCGCCGCACTTTACGGCAAGGAGGGCAAGCTCATCCATCAGAGCATCGTCAACGGCATCTATACCTACACCTACCGTTGGCAGAACGGCCCATACAAGGTGGTGGACTGCACCTTTACGGGGAACAACTGCCTGAACGATCCCCTCAGCGGACTCCGCCTGACGCGTAAGGAGCTGCGTGCCTCGGATGCCATCGCCGAGGGCTCGATCAGCAGCCCTGTGACGAAGGAGGCGTGCAGAGAGCTCATCTATGGCATGAACCTCGCGGATGCGCAGGCCGTGCTCGGCGGCGTCGGTGAGCAGATCGGCTGGGATGTTATGCCGGGACAGGAGACGGTGACCTACGGATGGCCGATTCGTGACGGCTATGTCGCACGTCTGCGCTTCCAGAACGATGTCCTGGTCGATGTCAATCTCGATACCGGCATCACACTCGTGGCGATGGATCCCGCTCTCTCGAACGTGCGTCTCGACCCCGACGCTGGTTGGCTATCGCGTTGTAAAGTAACAGGAAGTACAATTTTATCAGCAAATCTTCATTGAACTATTGTATGCTCTTTGCTATAATGGGGGCGTTCGATCGAAAGATTGAACATTTTTAGGAGAAAAGGAGAATTCATTCATGATCAAACTCGAACAGAAGCAGGTTAAGATCATCAGCATCCTCATCGCGGTTGTCTTTGTCGGCTCGGTTGTCGCGCTTGCACTGACGCAGAGCGGCTCGGGCATCGCCTCGGCGGCAACGTCCTCCGTCGGTGTTGTGGACTATCGCCAGGTCGGCAGCCAGCATCCGCAGCTCGCCGCAGCGAACGCCGAGATGCAGAAGGCGTCGCAGGAGGCACAGGCGGATTTTGAGAAGAAGTCCGCATCGATGAACGATCAGGAGAAGTCGGATTACTATCAGCAGACGATGCAGCGCCTCCAGCAGAAGAATGAGGAGCTGATGGAGCCGATCGAGAACAGCATTCAGGATGCCGTCAAGAAGGTCGCCGAGAAGAAGGGGCTTTCCGTCGTCATTGAGAAGGGTGCTGTCGTCTACGGCGGACAGGACGTGACCCAGGACGTCATCAAGGAACTGGGCAGCAGCAAGTAGATCGCTGCGACCAGCTATATGTACCGGGCAGAATGATGTCCGGTACATTTTAGGAATCACTGATAAAAGGAAGTCCCTCGGACTGGCGTAAAAGAAGCGTCGGGATGCTGTGACGGATTTTATCAGTGATTCCTTTGTATGAAGTCGCTGTTTCATGCGGCAATTTCGTCACGGAGGGAGATGCATGGAACTCTGGAAGACGCGGCGCAGAGAGATTCTGGCGGGGGGTATTGTGCTCCTCATGATTGCTGCCGTGTGCTATTTCCTGCCCGCACGGGAGCAGCCCCGTGCGGCGGAGGATATTGCCGTCATGCGCATCTCTGAGGTGCTCGCTGCGCATCCCTCCTATGCGCGGCTGATGGAGCTGCGCGCCGAGGAGGCGACCCTTGCTCTTGCGGTGAGGGATGTCCCGGAGGTGTTTTCTCTGACGCCTCCGGCGGCGGACGATGCGCCGTTTCAGGACTCCGTCTGGCAGAAGAATGCGCAGACCGTGATCGGCGCACGCGTCGAGCTCGATCGTGAGCGCAAACGCCTGACTGAGGTCTACCGCAAGCAGACGGAGGACGACTACGAGCGGCGGAAGAAGCAGATCGACGACGAGTATCAAAATGCGATCACAAACATCAACCTGAAGATCGACAATCAGCGCGCGATGCACGGACCGCGCGTCTCCGAGGATGAACTGGCGCAGGAGCGTGCAGGGCTTGAGGCGCAGCGTGAGGCGCTGCGGCAGGAGCGCGGCGCACGTCAGGCGGAGCTCTACCGCACATGGCAGGAGGAGATCCGCGCCCGCGTTGCCGCGCGCATCGAGCCGCAGCAGGCGACGTGGACGGCAAAGGCGAAAGCAACCATCGACGCCCAGAAGGCGGAGGCGGATCGCCAGAAGGCGGAGGCGGAGGAACGCAACGCCGCTGCGATGGAACGCGCCGCAAAGGCGCAGGATGCACATGCCGCCGCCGCGAGGCGCGCACGCGCCTGGCGCAGGTGCGCCGCGATGCAGATGCACTCGAGGAAGCCATCTGGCGGGATGTGCGCAGCCGTGCGGCAAAGATCGCTCTGATGCAGCATTTTTCCCTCATCCTCACCGCCCCGCAGGCGGACGATGCGGCGCATCTTGCTCCCGCACGCCCCTTCGTTCAGCGTCGCTATATGCCGCCCATTACGGTGGATGCGGCGCGGGATGTGACGGCAGATATGGTGCGTGAGATGCAGAGCATTACGGCGGAACAGACAACGCGGGAATGAAAGGATATGGATCGATGAAGTATTTCAATAAAGCAGCGGCAGCGCTCCTCCTCGTGGGCAGTACGGTACTGGCGGGCTGCGGTCAGGTGCACGTCGGCACCGTCGATCGTGCGCGCGTCCAGGAGGAAGCTCCGCAGCTGAAGAGTGTGGTCGACGAGGCGAACGCGAAGCTCATGGAGGCGCAGCAGGACGCGCAGAGCAAGTTCACCGCGAATCCGAACATGACGGCGGAGGAGTCGCAGCAGCTCCAGATGGATACCCAGCGCAAGATGGCGGGGCTGCAGCAGATGTACAGCATCCAGCTCGAACAGAAGCTGAACGCCGCGATGCAGGATATTGTCAAGGAGAAGAAGCTGGACGTCGTCCTGGACAGCTCGAAGAAGTACCCGAGCGTCCTCTCGGGCGGCGTGGACGTCACGGATGAAGTCATCGGCAAACTCCAGTAAGAGGGTAGGGCATGGAAAAGACAGTCAATGAGATCGCACAGCTTGTCGGCGGAACGGTCGGCAGCGGCGCCAGCACGGTCGTTCATCGGCTCGCTTCGCTGGACGAGGCGGGGCCGGGGGATCTCGCCTTTGCCGTTCCGCCCCACATCGACGCGGCGCGCGCCGCATCTGCGGCGGCTCTCCTTCTGCCAACGGGAACGGAGGGCTTTACGTGCCCGCACATCTTCGTCGATGATCCGAAGGCGGCGTTTGCACGTCTCCTCACGATCTTTACCCCTGCCATCGAACACGCTGTCGGGGTCAGTGACGAGGCGTATATCGGTGCAGATGTGCGCATCGGCACGGGGGTGACGGTGCTGCCCTTTGCCTATGTGGACGATCATGCGGTGCTCGGCGACGGTGTGACGATCTATCCGCACGCCTATGTGGGACAGTACAGTGTGATCGGCGATCATACGGTGCTCTATCCGAATGCCGTCGTGCGCGAGCACTGCCGCATCGGTGCGCGCTGCACGATCCACAGCTGTGCCGTAATCGGCGCGGACGGATTCGGCTTTACGACCGAGGCGGGTGTGCATACCAAGGTGCCGCAGGTCGGCGGTGTCGTCGTGGAGGACGACGTGGAGATCGGCGCGCATGTCGGCATTGACCGCGCCACTCTCGGGGCAACGGTGATCGGCAAGGGGACGAAGATCGACAACCTCGTCCACATCGGACATAACTGCCGCATCGGGGAGAACTGCCTCATCGTCGCGCAGACGGGCATCTCCGGCTCGACAAAGGTTGGACATAACGTCACCTTTGGCGGGCAGGTCGGAACGGTCGGCCATATCTCCATTGGCGCGAACTCCGTCTATGCGGCGCGCTCCGGCATCATCGGCGACATGCCCGAGGGCGTGTTCTGTGCGGGCTTTCCCGTCCAGCCGCACACGGAGTGGCTGCGCGTACAGGCGGCGATGCGCCGTCTGCCCGAGATGGTGAAGAAGGTCAAAGCCCTCGAAAAAGACCATCGAAGAACTGCGCGGGAAGAGCTGAGATGCTGTCTTACTGGGCGGTCAAGCTCCTCAGCCATTTCGTCTGTCTCCTGCCGCACCGCGCGGCCATGATGATCGGCGCGGGTCTGGCGCGCCTCCTTTGGCCGTTTATTCCCGCGCGGCGCAAACGGCTCGCACAGACGCAGATCGAGCGCTGCCTTCACGTATCGCCTGCAGAGGCGGCGCGTATCGCGCGGGAGAGTACGCTGCGCTTTGGACCGATGCTGATGGAGGTACTGCGCTTTCCCGTCCTGCGCCGTCATATTGAGGACTATGTGACGATCACAGGGGCGCTGGATACGATGCGCGCGGCACTGGCGCAGGGCAAGGGCGCAATCATTGCGACCTCGCACAGCGGCAACTGGGAGCTCATGGGCGGTGCGCTCGCCTTGGCAGGACTGCCGATTGTCGGCGTGGCAAAACGGCAGAGTGCAGCGGGGATGGATCGCTTCATCAATGAGTACCGCGCGCTTGTCGGGATGCACGTCACCTATCGTTCGAGCGTGCGCGAGATGTTCCGCATGATCGATCAGGGGTGGATCATCGGGCTGCTCAGCGATCAGGATCCGTCGCGCCGCGACGGCGTCGTCGTCGATTTCTTCGGACAGGAGACGAACGCCTTTACGGGGGCAGCGGCGATTGCGCGTCGCTGCGAGGTGCCGATTTTCCCCGTCTTTATGCACCGCCGGGCGGACGGACATCATGAGCTCATTATCGAGGAGCCGCTCTATGTGGAAAAAACGGACGACCGTGCCGCCGACGTCCTGCGTGTGACGCAGGAGGTGAGTGCGCACATCGAGGCGTGGATTCGCCGCTATCCCGCCGAGTGGTTCTGGCTGCATGATCGCTGGAAGTCCATGCGGGAGGAATGAAACAGGGGCTGTCGCATATCCCCCCATCGGCTCGCTGCGCTCGCCACTCCCCCGTCAAAGGGGAAAAGCGAATATACCGTTATCCTAAGCCTTCCCCGTTATCACGGGGAAGGGGGACCGCGTAAGCGGTGGAAGAGCACAAAGAGTGGCTGTTGCACGAGTTCGCGACTTCGTGCAACAGCCACTTTCTGTATTCAATCCATCATCAATCAATCGTAGCGCATCAGCGACTCCACGGTGATCGCTGTGCCTGTGGGCGGAGTCTCTTGAGCGGTTGGTGCCGTCGTATTCTGCGGGACTGGTGGAGCGCTTTGATCCCCCGTATTGGCGGCACGGCACGGCGCTGCTCTCTGTCGTTTCTGTCGATGCGTCGAAGAGCGTCGATCCATCTGCGGACTGCGCCGCACGCGCTGCGATGCCCGAGAGGATCGTGCTCGCTGCGGGAGCAGCAGAGTCGGCGGATTTTTCCGCCGATGCAGGGGTGGTCGATGTGGGCGGTGCATCAATCGGTGTGAGCACGACCTCCAGCGTGTCCCCTGTGTGGATGGGGCTCGTGAAGTCCGCGCGTACCCCGTTGACGAGGATCGCGAAGGTGACGCGGCTGGTCGCAGGAGGCGGTGTAAAGCCAACGGCGAGCAGCGCCTCGCTGACGTTCGCCGTCCCCCGCCCCTTCTGATAGGCAATGACGGCACCGTCCTCGACGATGGTGCCGGGCGATGCCTCGCGCCCGTTGATGGTGAGCACCTGCCCCGCCGCAGGAACGCTATGCTCCTTCCCCTCGTAGGTGATGGTCGCATACGAGGCCAACGAGGAGAGATCGAGTACAGTCTCGAGCGTCGGGATGGCAGTCTCCTCGTAGTCGATGACATCGCCCTCGCGCAGGATGGTGGAGAGCGCGGCGGGCGCATCGTTCAGTGTGATCTTCGGGAGGGCGGAGAAGCGGCGCGCTCTCCGTTCAGCGTGTAGGGAGATGCGCCGTCCCGTCGGCGGGAGATGCGCTGCGCGCAGCACCTCGCCGAGAGTGCGGTCGCGGCGCGAGACAACGGTGTCGCCGTCGCGCAGAATCGGGTCGCCCTCGGGCACGGCGTCGTTGATGAGAATGCTCGCGGGGACGGACGTCTCCTCTCCGTTGAGCACGACATTGTAGCCATTCGTGCTGCCGATCACGTCACTGAGACGCACGGTCGGCTGGGTTCCGTCTCTCCTGCGACGAGCTTGATGCGGCAGTCGTCGTGAATGGGGGAGTCGAGGCTCGCGCTCTTGCCGTCGATGGTGATCTGGGCGAGCGTTCCCATCGTCCCCGGGAAGCTCCGCCGCTCGCCGTTCACGGTCAGCATCAGCCCCATGCCGGGGCGCCCGTTGTACTTGCGCAGGCTGATGCCCGCCGCGAGGAGAGCGTCGGAGACGTTGAGCTCGCGGAAGTTGAAGAGACTGTACTCGATGTCGTTGATCCAGACCGCGAGGAAATGCAGCGTGTTGATCGAAGCGATCTTCAGGATGCCGAGCGGCGTGACTGCGTCGGGGGCACGCAGCTCCTCGGGCAGATCGGCGACGCCGTCCACCGTGTCGGGATGACGTACGGCGACGCGGCCGACGGGGATACCGAGCGCCTCTGCTACGAGCTCCGTCATCATCGGTGTGCGTGCGCCGCCGCCGACCAGCATGACCGCCTGCGGCGGTTCGCCGTTCAGCTCGAGGATCTGCTTTGCCGATCGCGTTCGCGAGATGTTCGACCCCGGGCTTGATGGCGGCGAGCACCTGATCGGCGGTGAGCGAGAGCTTCATGCCGAGGATGTCGGTAAAGGAGACGTCCTGTCCGTCCGCCGCCTTGCGCTTGATGTCCTCAGCGATGTTGAAGTCGAGAAGGTACTCACGCGAGATGGACTCGGTGATCTCGTCGCCCGCCATCGGCACCATGCCGTAGGCGATGACCGAGCCGTTGCGCGTGATGGCGACGTCCGATGTGCCCTGCGCCGATATCGACGAGCACGAGATTCAGATGGCGCATTGTCGGCGGGATGAGGACATTGATGCCCTGCAATCGGCTCGAGCGTGAGGGCGCGCATCTCGAGGTGCGTCTCGCGCAGTGCCGACTGCATGGAGTCCACGACCTGCCGCGGCAGAAAGGTTGCAATGACAGTCGCCGTCGCCTTGCGCCCGCGCTGCCCGATGAGCGTCTTGAGCTCGTTGCCGTCGAGCGTATAGCGGATCGTGCTGTAGCCGACGCAGTAGTAGCGCGTCGGATCATCGACCGTGTGGGAGTGGGCCAGTTTTTTCTGTGCCTCCTGCACGCCCGCAAAATCGAGGTCGCGTTGCTGCGCGGGTGTAATCGTGCCCGTGAAGTCCTGCTCTGCATCCGCTGTCATCGTGTAGAGGGCACGCCCTGCCGCCGCCACAGCAGCACTGGTCAACGGCCCTGTACGCTCCATGAGGCGGTGTTTGACCTCGCGGATGATGGCAGCGACCTGCGGCACATCGTGAATCTGCCCGTCGAGCATGGCACGCGTGCGGTGCTCGAGGCGGTCGGTCGCCAGGATGTGCAGCAGTCCGTCGCGCTGTTCGGCGACAATGCCGATCACGCTGCGCGTTCCGATGTCGAGCGCGAAGACCAGTTCCTTCGGGCGCTCGCGGCGTGTCGGTGCGGCTTGTTCGGTTTTCTTCGGGCGGCCGCGTTTCTTCGCCGCCGTTTCCGTTCCCTCCTGCACGCGCTTCTTGGGGCGGCCGCGCCGCTTTGCGGGCGCAGATGCGGCAGCGGTCTCTTCGTTCGTTGTATCCAGATCCGACATTTCGATCTCCCTTGTCAAACACATAGTATTATCTATATTTTTTTATTCGTGTTATTTTTGGAAAATTCCTGCCATTCATTGGGGGCGAAATATACGACAAAAAAGGTCAGAACCAAGCTGCCCTGCGGCAGTTCCGCTCTGACCGGAAGAGAGGGGTCTGAAATGCCGTACGTCCTATATGTCTATACCTGCGTAAAGCAGGTGGGTACCCTAAGTTCGGCTTCCGCGTTCACCGAAGTGTTTCACTTTGACCGAAATCAAATCGGATTCCCTAGAAAATCTGTAGGTTAGACATTGATAAGACATACGCACACCTAAGGCGCACCTTCTTGGTCTTTATGATAGCATAAAAATACGTCGCAAGACTTGACAAATCGGGGAATATAATAAATATATTGCAGGACGCATGGATGCATTCAGTGACGTGATTTTTCTGCGCGCTGCCGAGAATCCGATGAACTTCATTTTATCAGGACTTCCTGAAATCTGTCTTTTCTAAAATGTGTCTCCTCCTTTTTCCTATGGAGAATACCGTGCTATAATGCTTATGAGAATATGGGAGTAATGTATGGAATGTACTGACAAAGCGCAGTACTTTTACAACAGGGAAAGACGGTGCAGACAATGGCAAACATACGTGATGCCGTAGATGCAGTGATTGCTGCCATCATGGCACAGAAGGATTATCTGACGGCCGTGGATGCCAAGACGGGAGACGGCGACCACGGCCTCAATATGGCGCGCGGCTTTACGGCGGCGGAGGAACGCCTCGCAGAGCTGCCGGTGGACGCGCCGCTCGCGGAGGTGCTCCACGAGATCGGGCGTGCGTTCATTGAGAATGTCGGCGGAGCGGCGGGGCCGCTCTACGGGATTGCCTTCGTGCGCGCGGGCGAGGCGGTCGGCGCGAAGACGCGGCTCGATGTGGCGAGCTTTGAAAAGCTGTTCTCTGCCGGCATCGACGCGATCCAGCGACGCGGAAAGGCCGTGCGCGGGGATAAGACGATGCTCGATACGCTGATCCCGATCCGCGACGCATTCCTGCCGGAGAACGCGGAGGGCAAGAGCCTGCGCGAATGCTTGGAGGATGCGCTCGAGGCGGGACGTGCGGGCGCGGAGTATACGAAGACCATCGCCGCGCGGCGCGGACGTGCGGCGCTCATCGGTACGCGCAGCATCGGCATCGAGGATCCGGGCGCGATGAGTTCGCTCATCATGTTCCGTGCGCTCTGCGGCTATCTGCGCGGCTGAGCGAAATAACGCAGTCGATTCGTGCCGCCCTGTGACGGCACGATTGTTTTTTGGAGGAAAGTATTTTGGCACAGACGGAAATTCGCACGCGTTTTGCACCCAGCCCGACGGGCTATATGCACATCGGCAATCTGCGCACCGCGCTCTACGGCTATCTGTTCGCGCGCGCGAATGACGGCACATTCATCCTGCGCATCGAGGATACCGACCGCAGCCGCTACGTCGCGGATGCGGTGGACTTCATCCGCCGCACGCTCGACGCGGCGGGCATCATCCCCGACGAGGGGACCCGATGAGATCGGCGGAGACTTCGGTCCATACGTGCAGAGCGAGCGCATGGCGATCTACAAGCAGTATGCCGAGCAGCTCGTGGCGGAGGGGCATGCCTATCGCTGCTTCTGTCATCAGACGGAGGAGGCAGAACCGGCAGAGGATGGGAAGTCCTACGGCGGCTACCCGCGTACCTGCCGCGACCTCACGCCCGAGGAGGTGCAGGCACATCTCGACCGGGGCGACGCGTACGTCATTCGGCAGAAGATGCCGCTCGTCGGTGAGACGACGTTCTACGACGTGCTGCACGGGAGCGTGACGATTCCGAACACGGAGCTCGAGGATCAGGTGCTCCTCAAGCGCGATGGAATGCCGACGTATAACTTTGCCAATGTCATCGACGATCATCTGATGAAGGTGTCGCATATCATTCGCGGGGCGGAGTTCATCACCTCCACGCCGAAGCACGTCCTCCTCTACGAGGCGTTCGGCTGGGAGCCGCCCGTATTCGTCCATCTCGCGCCCGTCATGGGGCGGGACGACGCAACGGGAAAGACGAGCAAGCTCTCCAAGCGGCATGGGGCGACGAGCTTTGATGATCTCGTGAAGATGGGCTATCCTGCCGCCGCGATCGTCAACTACGTCGCGCTTCTCGGCTGGAGCCCGAAGACGACGAATCAGGAAATTTTTCTCGATGGACGAGCTGATCGAGGCGTTCTCGCTGGAGGGGACTGTCGAAGTCTCCCGCCGTGTTCGACTACGATAAGCTCGGCTGGATGAGCGGCGAGTACTTCAAGGCGATGACGGATGCGGCGTTTGCCGAAGCGGCGCGCCCCTATGCGGGCGAGCTGCCCGCGTCGGTCGAGGCGCAGTGGAATGCGATGGCGCGTCTCCTGCGTACGCGTGTCACACGGCTCAGCGATGTGCGTGCGGAGATTGAGTTCTTCGTAAATCTGCCGCCTTTTGACGCATCGCTCTATGAGAACAAGCGCAACAAGGTCACGCCGGCGGCGGCAGCGGAGCTCCTGCCCGAGCTGATCGGCATCCTCGATGCCCTCGACGGAGATCACTGGGAGAACGATCTCCTCTATGCGCTCCTTGAGGAGTGTATCGAGCGTGAGGGCTGGAAGAAGGGCACAGTCATGTGGGTGCTGCGCATCGCGGCGGCAGGGCAGAAGGTCACGCCGGGCGGCGCGACGGAGATCCTCGCCATCCTCGGCAAGGAGGAGAGCCTGCGCCGTCTGCGTGAGGCACAGCGTCAGCTGGCGGAGTGCTGAGGGGATAGATTTCTGCCTTGCAAATTTTGGACTTGACAGCGGCACGGTTTATCGCTATACTGTCTAAGTGTCGCGTCACTGCGGCGCGGGAAGATCATCTGCGGAAGTAGCTCAGTGGTAGAGCACCACCTTGCCAAGGTGGGGGTCGCGAGTTCGAGCCTCGTTTTCCGCTCCATCTTTCGGCGACATAGCCAAGTGGTAAGGCCGAGGTCTGCAAAACCTTTATCCCCAGTTCGATTCTGGGTGTCGCCTCCAATATGAAATGCGGTCTGGAAGGATTCCTTCCAGACTTTTTATGTTATATGCTGCGGAAGGGAAATGAATGCGGGGACGGTATAAAATCCTAGTCTATGGCTGTCAGATGAATGTCGCCGATGCGGAGCGCATGGAGGGGCAGCTGCAGGCGGCGGGCTATGTGCGGACGGAGGAGACGGCGGATGCCGATGTCATCCTCATCAATACGTGCTGTGTGCGCGAGACGGCAGAGGACAAGGTCTACGGGAAGATCGGCGAGATCAAGAAGGTCAAGGAGCGTCATCCGCAGCTGATCTTCGGGATTACGGGCTGCATGGCGCAGAAGGAGGGGGAGAACCTCATGCGCCGTGCACCGCACATTGACTTTGTGCTCGGTACGGGCAAGGTGCAGGAGCTGGGGACGCATTGTCGCGGAGATCGCGGCGGAGCGCGCGCCCGTGGTGGATGTCGCGCTCGATGCGCACGCGGTGGAGGAGGATCTGCCCATCGCGCGCGGCGGGACACTCTCGGCGTGGGTGCCGATCATGTATGGGTGCAATAATTACTGTACGTACTGCATCGTCCCCTACGTGCGCGGACGTGAGCGCAGCCGCATGCCCGAGGAGGTCGTGGCGGAGGTGCGCCGTGCAGCGGCGGACGGCTATCGCGAGGTGACGCTCCTCGGGCAGAATGTCAACTCCTACGGGAAAGATCACGGGCAGGCGGATTTTGCCGATCTCCTGCACATGGTGGATGCGGTGGAGGGGATTCGCCGCGTGCGCTTTATGACGTCACATCCGAAGGACATCAGCGACAAGCTGATCGACACGATCAAAAACGGTACACATATCTGTGAGCACATTCATCTGCCCGTGCAGTACGGGAGCAACCGTATCCTGAAGGCGATGAACCGCGTCTATACGGTGGAGCAGTACCGTGAGCGCGCACGGCGCGTGCGCGAGGCTCTGCCGGGGGCGAGCCTGACGACGGATCTCATCGTGGGCTTTCCCGGGGAGACGGAGGAGGACTTCGCAGAGACGTTGGATTTCCTGCGCGAGATGCGCTATGATGCGGCGTATACGTTCCTCTACTCGAAGCGGTCGGGCACGCCTGCCGCAGCGATGGCGGCGCAGGTGCCGGACGACGTGAAGCACACGCGTCTGGAGCGCCTGATGGCAGTGCAGAACGAGATCAGCCGCGCCATCAATGAGGGGCTGCGCAATGCGCAGGTCGAGGTGATGGTCGAGGGCGCGAGCAAGAATGATCCCGCCGTGTGGAGCGGGCGCACGCGCACGAATAAGATTGTGCTCTTTCCGCATGGGGCAGAGCGCGTGGGCGATTTTGTGCAGGTGAAGATCACGCAGCCGCAGACGTGGGTGCTGAAGGGCGAGGTTGTTCGGTAGACTTTCGGTAGTCTTTCGGTATAGGAGCGCGGGTTCCACAGCGAACACTTCGTTGCGCAAGCGTTCGCGCGCTTATTCGCATAAATACCGACGGATTCCTGAAACGCGCTTCGCTTGGACGGCAGAAATCCGTCGGGGCGAAACGCGCGCTTTTCCCCCTTGCTCCACTAAGGTTCGCTTAGGAACTCCGCCTACCCTACTGTATGACATTACACCGAAAACCACGGTGAAAAGGGGATAGGGGACGGACGCAGTACAGCAGTACATTTATCGTTATCTTTAGGAGGTTTGTGATGGACGCGCAGAATGTAACGCCGATGATGCAGCAGTATCTCGCCGCGAAAGAGGCGCATCCGGGCGAGCTTCTTTTCTTTCGTCTGGGTGACTTCTACGAGATGTTCTTCGACGACGCGAAGGTGGCGGCGAAGGAGCTCGGGCTGACGCTGACGAGCCGCAGCGGCGATCTCGAGAAGAATCCCATGTGCGGCGTTCCCTATCATGCGGCGGACAGCTATATCGCACGCCTCGTCGCAAAGGGGTTCAAGGTGGCGATTGCCGAGCAGATCGGCGACCCGAAGGCAAAGGGCCTGACGCACCGCGAGGTGGTGAAGGTAGTCACGCCGGGCACAGCACTCTCCGATGAGGTGCTGCGGGATGCGTCCAACATCTACATCGTGCTCCTGCACGAGCCTGCGCCGGGACAGTTCGTCCTCGCGGGCGCGGACATCACGACGGGCGAGGCGTTCTATGCCGTCTACGCGGGCGAGCACGCGGCACAGCAGATCATGGATGAGCTCTATCGCCGCATGGCGGCAGAGCTGCTCCTGACAGAGGACTTTTCCCTTGCAGATGAGGTGCGGGCGTTTCTGACGCATCGTCTGCCGCACTGCGCGGTCTCCGTCGTCGGCAGGGATGCGGACGCGGAACTTCCCTGCGCAGCATTTCCCCGCGGAGGAGATTCCGCGCGATGCGGGGGCGCGGGCGGCGCTCGCAGCACTCCTCGCCTATCTGCATGAGACGGTGATGGCGGATCTCTCGCAGATCAACCGCCTCTCCTTCCTCGATGCGGCGGAGACGATGCAGCTCGACACCTATACGCTGCGCAACCTGGAGATCACGCGCAGTCTGCGCGACGGAGGGAAAAAGAACACCCTCTTTGACGTGCTCGACTTTTACGCGCACGCCGATGGGGAACGCGCCTCCTAAAGGCGTGGCTCGAACATCCGCTGCTCACGCCGCACCGCATTGATGCGCGGCTGGATGCGGTGGCAGAGCTGGTGGAAAAGAGTACGCTGCGTGCTGACCTGCGCGATGCCCTGCATACGGTCTATGACTTCGAGCGGCTCCTGACGCGCATTGAGACGCAGACGGCGAACGCACGCGACCTCGTCGCCCTGCGCATCTCACTCGCCGCCCTGCCCGCCGTGCGCGCGTGTCTCACAGCGGCAGCGAGCCGCCTCCTCGTGCGTGCAGCAGGGGAGATCGAGACCTTTGATGCGCTGCGTGACGAGCTCACGCGCGCTCGTGGATGAGCCGGGGCTTTCGGTGCGCGAGGGCGGCATGATCCGTGCGGGCTATCATGCCGATCTCGATGAACTCCGCCGCTTTTCCCATGACAGCAAGTCCCTTCTGCAGGAGATGGAGGAACGTGAGCGCACGCGCACGGGCATCAAGACGCTCAAGATCGGCTACAACAAGGTATTCGGCTACTACATCGAGGTGCGCCACAGCGGGCGCGATCAGGTGCCCGAGGGCTATATCCGCAAGCAGACGCTCGCGAATACGGAGCGCTTTATCACGGAGGAGCTGAAGGACTTCGAGGCGAAGATTCTCGGCGCAGAGGAGAAGATCACCGCCCTTGAGTATCATCTCTTCACAGAGCTGCGCGAGCGCGTACGCGAGCAGCTCGTGCCGATTCAAGGCGTCGCCCGTGCGATTGCGCGCGTCGATGTCCTGCAGAGCCTTGCGGCGGCGGCCGCATCATATCGCTATGTCCGCCCGACCGTGGGCGCGGACGGCGGCATCCGCATCCGTGATGGGCGGCATCCGCTGGTGGAGCGCATCCTGCAGCGCGATGTGTTCGTCCCAAACGATACGGAACTCAGCCACGGCGGAACGGAGACAATGCTCATCACGGGGACCCGAATATGGCGGGCAAGTCCACCTATATGCGGCAGGTCGCTCTCCTCACGCTCATGGCGCAGGTCGGCAGCTTCGTCCCTGCGCGCACGGCGGAGATCGCACCCGTCGACCGCATCTTTACGCGCATTGGCGCGAGCGATGACCTCGTGAGCGGGCAGAGCACCTTTCATGGTGGAGATGAACGAGGTCGCACAGATTCTGCGCGAGGCGACGAGGACAGCCTCGTGATTCTCGACGAGATCGGGCGCGGTACGAGCACCTTTGACGGCATGAGCATCGCGCGTGCGGTGGTGGAGCATATCGACGGCCGCATCCACGCCAAGACGCTCTTTGCGACGCATTACCATGAGCTGACGGAGATGGAGAACGAGCGCATCCGCAACTACTGTATTGCCGTGCGCGAAAAGGGGAAAAAAATGTCGTATTCCTGCGGCGCATCGTCGCAGGGGCGGCGGATAAGTCCTACGGCATCCACGTCGCACGCCTCGCGGGTCTGCCGCAGCGCGTGACGGAGCGCGCGGAGGAGATCCTGCACGCATTGGAGGCGGCTGCGCCGCAGAGCGCACCGCAGGAGACATCGGTGCAGAAGAAGTCCCGATGCGGGGATGGCGTCGCTCTTTGCGGGCGGGACGCTCGACGAGCTGCGAGCGCTCGATGTGATGACGATGACGCCGCTTGAGGCACTGAATACACTCTATCGCCTGCAGGAACAGGCGCGAAAGGAGGAGGGTGAGGGATGACGCGGATCCACGTATTGGACGATGCGACCATCAACAAGATCGCGGCGGGCGAGGTGGTCGAGCGGCCTGCCTCTGTCGTAAAGGAGCTGGTCGAGAACGCGATGGATGCAGGCGCGACGGCGATCGAGGTCGAGATCATGGGCGGCGGCACGAGCTTTATGCGCGTGACGGACAACGGCCGCGGCATGACCGGAGAGGATGCGCGCGCGGCGATTCTGCGCCATGCGACGAGCAAGATTGCCGCCGCCGCCGACCTCGAGACGATTGCGACCCTCGGCTTTCGCGGCGAGGCTCTGCCGACGATTGCTTCCGTGTCACATTTTTCCCTCCTGACGCGGCAGGGCGGCGGATGATCTCGGCACGCGCGTTGACATCAGCGGCGGCGGTGCGCCCCTGATCGAGGACGCGGGCTGTGCGGTCGGGACGAGTGTGCGCGTCGAGGATCTTTTCTTCAACACACCCGCGCGCAAGAAATTTCTCAAGACGAATGCGACCGAGGCGGGAAAGATCAGCGACTACGTGATCCGTCTCGCGCTCTCGCGCCCCGACATTGCGTTCCGCTTCATCAACAATAACCGTATGACCATCATGACGGCGGGGGACGGCGACCTCGCCCGCGCGATTGGGAGCATCTACGGCAGCGACGCGGCGGGCGCACTGATTCCGCTGGACTTTCACGACGATGCGGCGGACATCCGCATCACGGGCTATATCTCAAAGCCGTCGCTGATTCGCAGCAGCCGCGCGTGGCAGACCTACATCGTCAACGGTCGGACGATCCAGAACCGTGCGATTGCAAAGGCAATCGACAATGTGTACCGCTCCCTCGTGCCGAAGATGGGCTTCCCGCTCGCCGTTCTCGTCATCACCGTACCGCAGCGCACGATTGATGTGAACGTGCATCCGCAGAAAACGGAGATGAAGTTCGAGGACGAGGGGCGTATTTTTAAGGCGGTCTACAAGGCCGTGCTTGACGCCATTCGCAGCGCGGCAGGAGAGACGACGGGGATCGCCGCCGCCGTAGAAAAGCCGAAGTTCCACTATGAGGCGATGCCGCTCGATGTGAGCGCGTCGCCTGCGTCGGCGCCCTTTGCCGCGCCTCTACGCGGCTATGCCGCCCGCTGCCGCGCCCGCAGACCGTCCATGAGGCCGTGCAGTGGGCGGGAACGCGCGTCGATCTGCGTACGGCACAGGATGCCGTGCAGGAGGCACGCAAACAGGAGCGAGCGGCGTTCGCGGATGTACCGTCTGCACCGCAGGCGGCACAGGGGGGTGACATCTCCATGGAGGAGCGGATGCTCCCCATCGGGCAGGTCGACCTCACCTACATCATCGCCCAGAGCGCGGCGACGCTCTACATCATCGATCAGCATGCGGCGCATGAGCGTATCCTCTTTGACCGCTTTTTCGGCGCAGACGGATGGGATTCCCTCCCAGCAGATGCTCGTGCATGCCATTCTCTCGTTTGATGCACACGAGGCACATATATTGAAGAAAAATGCGGAGCTCTTTGACCGGCTCGGCTTTTCATCTGGAGGCGGCGGGGAGCGCACCTATCGCCTGACGGAGACGCCCGCTGACGTCCCAACGGAGGAGGCGGAGGGCATCATCCGTGAGATCCTCGCATCCCTCGGCGACCTGCACACAGCAACCCCTGCGAATCTGCGCGAGGCGGGGATTGCGACGATGGCGTGCCGTGCGGCGATCAAGGCGGGCGAGGAGCTGAGCATTCGCCAGATGGAGATCCTCTTGGAGGAGCTGCGTGCGACACCGTTTCCCTTTACCTGTCCGCATGGGCGCCCGACGATCCTGAAGTTCGGTACGCATGACCTCGCGAAGATGTTCAAGCGCACGGGGTTCGGGCTGTGACGCGCGGGACGGTCAGTGCCGTCGTGACGACCGTGCGGCGCGGGCAGAAATTCGCCGAAGCAAATCGTGCACTCGCGGCGCGGACGGCGGCAGAGCTCGGCATCCCGAACGTTCCGCGCGGCAGTGCCTCGCTCGACGAGATGCGTACGGCGTACGGCGTGGATGCCGTGCTCGTCGCACGGCGCGGCCTTTTGACGGCGGTGACGGCGGAGGGAGAGCTTTTCTTCCATCCCGGGATGGCACATCTGCGCATCAAGAACCTGCGGAGCGGACAGGGCGACCACCTCGTCCATGCGCTCGGCCTCACGGAGGGATGTGCGTCCTCGACTGCACGCTCGGCACGGGGGCGGATGCCATCATCGAAAGCTTTGCCGTCGGGGCGACGGGCAGCGTGACGGCGCTCGAGGCGAATCCCATCATCGCGGCGGTGATCGGCGACGGTCTCGCACATGCGACGGGGGATAACTACGAGATGCACGCGGCGATGCGGCGCGTCAGCGTCCATGCGGCAGATGCGCTGGCCTATCTGCGCGCACAGGCGGACGGGAGCTATGACGCCGTCTACTTTGACCCGATGTTCCGCCGCCCCGTTCGCGAGAGCGAGGGGATGAACGCCCTGCGCGTCCTCGCGGATGCACGTGCCCTCACCGAGGCAGTGATCGCCGAGGCGCGGCGCGTCGCACGCCGCCGCGTCGTCATGAAGGAGCGGCAGGGGAGCAGGGAGTTCGCCCGTCTCGGATTCACTGACCTCGCGGGCGGCAAGTACAGCCGCGTCGCCTACGGCGTGATGGAGCCCTGAGAATTTCTAAAGCCCGTCAAACAACTTCATAAGTTGTACTTAAGTTTCTTTTATGTTCTGCCGATATACAAGGTGGAACATTTTATTTTTGTGCAAAAAGGAGGTGAGGCAATGAGAATTGCAGACGATTCGATGGCGCTGGTCGGGCAGGGAAGCAGGGGGACCGACCATGGACGAAGAGCGATGGGCAGCAGCGGCGCATCGTTTGCACAGGTACTGGAAGGGGCGAAAGAACGTGTCCGTTTTTCGCAGCACGCGGAGGAGCGGCTGCAGCGGCGCGGTGTGACGCTCACGAACACGGAGCTCGAGAAACTGGGCAGTACGATTGACCGCATGAGGGAAAAGGGGGCGCGCGAAGCGCTCATCTACATGAAGGACAGTACGGCGATGGTCGTCTCCGTGACAAACCGCACCGTCATCACGGCGCTTGACGACGTGACGGCGGCAGACAGTATTTTCACGAACATTGACAGTGCAGCCATCATCTGACGAAGCCGGACCTACGGGAGGCTTTTGACCGCGCGCGACTGGTGCGGTCAGCGGGATGCGGGGGCATCCCCATCCGTGCATTTCCTCAGGGAGGAGTGTACGCACATCACAGAGATGGCTCTTCCTTTGCGCTGTCAGACTGGCAAAGGAGAGATTCATTATGATCCGTTCCATGTACTCGGCTGTTTCCGGCCTGAAGGGACACCAGACCCGCATGGATGTCGTCGGCAACAACATCGCGAACGTCAACACGACGGGCTTCAAGGCGAGCCGCGTCACGTTCGCGGATATGATCTCGCAGAACCTCTCGGGCGCATCCTCGCCGACCGGCACGATCGGCGGCGTGAACCCGAAGCAGATTGGTCTCGGTATGTCCGTCGCGGCGACCGATCTCCTCTATACGAACGGCTCCGTCCAGCAGACGGGCAAGAATACGGACGTCGCGATCTCGCGCGGCGACGGGTCTCTTCATCGTCTCGCGCGGAGCGAGAAGTACTATACACGCAACGGTGCATTCTCGTTTGACGCCGAGGGCAATCTGACGCTTCCAAGCACGGGGTCTCTACGTGCAGGGGCTATATGGCAAACAACGGCGTGATCTCCATCGCAGGCGACAACACGACGAGATCCGCATCCCCGCCGGCAAGTCCATGAAGGCGACAATAACGCAAACGGCATCTTATACGAAGAACCTCAATGCGACGACGCCGGGCTACGAGGTGGCAAACATCCTCGTGCGCTATGCGGACGGCACATCGGCGACGACGAATACATACACCCGGATGAAAAGGGCAAGCTCGTCCTGACGATGGATACGGGCAAGAAAAATCTACCTCGACAGCACGGCTGCTGCGCAGACCGTCGGCGGGGCACCCGCCGAGGCACTTTATACATCGAAGATCTCAATGTCTCGGCATCGACGACAGGGTCCGGTGGATCTCGAGCTTAAACATCGATCCGGCCAATCCCTCCAGCCCGCTGAAGATCAACGGTGCAACAACACCGATTAACCTCACGGGACTTACGTCGGGGACGTATCAGTACGGTGATGTCTTCAACATCAGCGGTACGATCACAGGGAATCGTCGCTACGAGCCCGACCGACGTTACGCTGACGCTCGGTACGGACAACAATATTACCCCGGGTACGGCTGCGACAGTCACCGTGCCGCGTCCGACGAGCTTTACCTACTCCATCAATGACAAGTATTCGGGGCAGATGCAGATCTCGAAGATCGTCGCCAATCCCGGAGCGGTCGTTGCGACGGTGGACGGCAACCGTGCGGCAGTGGCGGCGGCAGTGACGGTGACGAGTGCGACACAGAACTATTCCCCATACGGGTAGTGCGGCGGACGGCAACATCGTTTCCGTCACGCGTGAGTCAACGTACGAGTATGCGGGACACCGTGTCTCCAGCGTAGTGCTGAACACGAAGAGCGGCACGTCCATCGACGGACTGATCGGTACGGACTATGCGCAGAACGATACGTTCTATCCCTCGGTGGCGACGACGATTGCCGTCTACGATTCGCTCGGAGCAAAGCACGACGTTCCCGTCGTCTTTACGAAGGCGTCGAACAACAAGTGGACGCTTTCGCTTGGCAGCGGCGGCGACTCGTTCAGCATTTATGAGGCGGACGGCACGACGACGACGATCGCCCTCACGAAGACCGATCTGAAATTCGATACGTCGGGGATCGTACGTCAGCGGATCAGCAGGACTGAGCCTCTCCTACGAGAACGGTGCGGCACCGCAGCAGGTCGCCATCAACCTCGCCGCCATCACGCAGTACTCGGGGACGTCGACGATTGCGGCGGACTCCGACGGCAACGCGGCGGGCACGCTCTCGAACGTCGATATCGACAGCCAGGGTGTCATCACGGGCACGTATACGAACGGTGTCCGTCAGAAGGAAGCCCAGATCGCGATGGCGCAGTTCAACAACCCTCGGGTCTCACGAAGCTCGGCGGCAACCTCTATCAGGAGTCGAACAACACCGGTACGCGTACGATCAGCGGCGCGGCGGACATCGGCACGGAGCTGACGACCTCGGCACTCGAGATGGCGAACGTCGATCTCGCCGATCAGTTCTCCGACATGATCATCACACAGCGCGGCTTCCAGTCGAACTCGAAGATGATTACCGTCTCCGATGAGATGCTCGAGACACTGATCAATATGAAGCGTTAAATCGAATCATCATTTGAAAGGGTCGCCCTGCGGGGCGACTCTTTTTGTTGCTGTGTTCGGTGTTTGCTGGTATAATAAAATAGCATGGAGAATGAGGCGGTGACGTTATGGACACAGATGCTGAAGATGTGCTTTGGCGGGCAGTTGACCCATTGAAATACGAAGTCGTACTCAAAAAATCGACTTATGATGCCCATATTATCGGAGATCACAGCGAAGAGGATGGGGCTGAACGAAAAACTCTACGGGGGACAGGCAAAGTCTGTAATTGAACGACCGCGGTTCATCATTCTCTTGGGGACAAAAGGTGGACGCGAACGTCTTATGTATCTCGACTTTGTTTTAGTGCCGAAAGATGGGCGAATAAAGCTTCGAGGACTGACGGTCATTGTGGAGAAAGATACGATGCCCCGTGAAGTCGTTACGTGGAATCCGATCAACAAATTGAAAAATGAACTGTCTTGCGGAGGAGGTCGTCTACGATGGGAGAAAAAGCAGGTAAATAAATACGATGAACGCCATGATGTGCTCCACATATTCTTGGGAAGCCAACAAAATGCCTTTGCCGATGAGGAGGCACCCGGGGTCTATGTGAATCGCGATGAGGACAGCGATGAGATTGTCGGACTGACGATACTGGATTATTCAAAAAAACGGGCAGCGGTCAAGGAAAAATATCCCAAGGTGAACTTTCCCCTGATGCCGACGGGAACGTGAAGCAGCAGATCTATTTTTGTATGAGTTTCTGAAGGCATCTTCTCTTCTGCTCTCACGATGGAAGAATAACGACCAAGTTTCCACGAGGACAGGGAATGTCTTCGTGGAAACTTTTTTTATTTTGCGATATAGTCTTTATTTATATCTCTTAGGCTTTACTAATGAAGTATACAGATGTATAATAAAGCACGCTGTTATTTTACCTGTGCAGAGAGGGGACTCTGTGTAGAATGGGGGAGTTATTCTCATGGAAATGCTGCTGGGCTTTATAGTCCTCCTCGTCTGTCTGATTGTCGGTGTACGGCACGGCGGACTTGGGCTGGCGGTGATCAGTGGCTTCGGCCTCGTGATCTACACGTTTATCTTCGGCTATCAGCCGGGAAAACCGCCGATCGATGTCATGCTGATCATCCTCGCGGTGGTCACCTGCGCGGGCTTCCTGCAGACTTCGGGCGGTCTCACCGTCATGCTGAAGTATGCGGAGAAGTTCCTGCGCAACAATCCGAAGCACGTCACGATTCTCGCGCCGCTGACGACGTGGTTTCTGACGGTGCTCTGCGGTACGGGGCACGTCGTTTATACGATGTTCCCGATCATCTACGATATTGCCATCAAGCAGGGCATTCGTCCCGAGCGTCCGATGGCGGTCTCGTCCGTGGCGTCGCAGATGGGCATCTGCGCGTCGCCGGTCTCGGTCGCTGTCGTCTCGATGGTGGCGTTCCTCTCGGCATCGGGGCATGAGTTCACCGTGTTCCAGGTGCTCTCGGTCTCCATCCCTGCGACAGGGGCTGGGCGTGTTTCTTTGCGGCGCTTTGGAGCTATCGCCGCGGCAAGGGATCTCGATCAGGATGAGCGCTTCCAGGAGTTCATCCGCGATCCGGAGAACAAGCAGTATGTCTACGGTGATTCGGAGAGCCTTCTCGATAAGGAGCTGCCGAAGGAATACTACCGTGCGATGGTGATCTTCTTCATCGGCATCATAGCGATTGCCGTGCTCGGCAACTTCCCTGAGCTTCTGCCGAAAGTTCCCGCCGAAGCCGGATGCCGCGCCGAAGGCGATCTCGATGGTTGTCGTCATTCAGATGGTCATGCTGCTCGTCGGTGCAGTCATCCTCGTTTCCTGCAAGGTCAAGGCAAAGGATGTCGGCAACTCGCAGGTGTTCCGCTCGGGGTTGTCGCCCTTGTTTCGGTCTACGGCGTTGCGTGGATGGCGGATACCTATTTCATGAACCACATCGCATTTCTCAAACAGTTCCTCGGTGCGGCTGTGCAGTCCTATCCGTGGGCGTATGCTGTGCTGGCGTTCCTCACGTCGAAGCTCGTGAACTCGCAGGGCGCGGCGATTGCGATTGTCGTACCGATGGCGATCAACGTGGGTGTCGATCCGGTCCTCATCCTTTCGTTCATCTCGGCATGTTATGGCTACTTCTTCCTGCCGACCTATCCGTCCGATCTCGCGTGCATTGGGTTTGACCGCTCGGGCACGACGCGCATCGGCAAGTATATCCTGAACCATTCGTTCATGATTCCGGGACTGATCGGTGTCTCCTCGGGATGCTGCGTCGGCTATGTGATCGCACATCTGCTTTTCTGAAAATATAGGAATCGCTGATAAAATGAAGTCTGCCAGATTGGCGTAGATTTTTCGTCCGAACAAGGTGGAAAACCGGACGCATAGCAAAGGCTATGTGGAGGATTTTCCGCCGAAGTGCGGGCAAAACAGATGCGTCGAGATGGCAGTGCTGAAGTATCAGTGCTTCCTATACCATAAGAAAGGGCTGTTGCACGAAGCCTCGTGCAACAGCCCTTTCTGTCGAATATGATTTCACTCCGTATGTGATGCGTCGTCTCTGTGGCGGAGAATGTCCTTACTGAAGTCGATGAAGGACTGCGCGGCGTTTGAGATGTAGCGGTCGCGCTTCCATGCAAGTCCCACGTCGACGTAGACGGGATTGGCGAGCGGGAGGGGCGGATGCCGTGCGCGCCGCTGGCAATCATGTCGAGCAGAAAGGCGTTGCCGACACCGCTCGCGACGAGCCCCATGATGGTGACCACCTGATTTGACTCCAGAACGATGTTCGGCGTGATGCCTGCCGCATTCATCTTTTGCAGCATGGTCTGCCGCAGGAAGGAGCCCTCCTTCAGCATGATGAGGTTGTGATCTGCGATGTCCTGCAGGGTGATCGCCTTGCACGCAGCAAGGTCACCGTTCTCGGGCACGCAGCAGACGATCTGACGGCGTGCCATCGGCAGGAGCTGCAGATTGGGCGCGGCCTCGGGAATGATGATGATGCCGAAGTCGAGCTCATCGCGCTCCAGCTGTTCACGGATGGCGACCGAACCCTCCTCGTGGAGGTAGACGTCGAGATGCGGGTAGCGCCGCTGAAAGCTGGAGAAGATCTCGGGAAACAGATATGCGCCCATCATCGGCGGGATGCCGATTTTGATCGTCCCCTTCAGCAGCTGCTTGTAGTCGTTGATCTCGAGAACGGCATCCTGTATGTTGCGCAGCGCCACTTCGACGCGCTCCAAAAAGACCGCACCTTCGGGGGTCAGCGAGAGCTGCTTCTGGCTGCGGTCAAAGAGCTGGATGCCGAGCTCGCTCTCGAGTTTTTTTGATCGCGACGGTGATGTTCGGCTGGGAGACGCGCAGGCGTTCGGCGGCACGCGTGATGTTTTTCAGACGGCTCGCCATTTGGAAGTATTCGAGCTGTCGCAGTTCCATGAGATCACCCTCCAATAAACTTTCTTTATACGTGCTCCATTATATCATACTTTCAACCAATATATGATAGGATAAGAAAAATTTATCGAAAAATTTTTCTTTGTTTTTTTAAGATTTTTTTAAAAAAGGAGGTAGGATTTTTCCTTGCGTTATGGAATAATATAGGAAGATGTTGACGTGTGTCTGACGGATCAGACGGGTATGCGTTCGGCGACGGCGAGAAATGGAATGGGGGCCTTTGTTTTGGAAAAAAATCAACAGTCATCGGGCTTGTCATGGGCGTGATCTCGATCTTTGTTGGTATGATTTTGAAGGGAGCACCGCTGACGGCACTCAACAACCCTGCGGCGTTCCTGATCATCATCGGCGGTACGTTCTCGTGTCTGTTCATCGGATTCCGGATGGAACAGCTGGGAAACTTTACCAAACTGATCAAGAAAACCTGTCAAGTCCCGCAGCTCCAGGAGAAGGGGCAGCTCGTGCAGCAGTTCATCGAGCTGTCGCAGATTGCGCGCCGTGAGGGTATCCTCGCGCTCGAAAGCAAGGCGCAGGAGATCCAGGATCCGTTCTTCCGCACGGGTCTCGGCATGGTCATCGACGGCATGGATCCGGACTTCGTCGGCGATGTTCTCGATGCGGAGCTGGCGATCATGCAGGAGCGTCACGCAGAGGGGACGCTCGATGTTCACGCAGGCCGGCACATACGCGCCGACGCTGGGCGTTCTGGGCGCGGTTGTCGGTCTGATCGCGGCACTCGGCAACCTGAATGATATCGACAAGCTCGGTCACTCGATCGCTGCGGCGTTCGTTGCAACAATTCTGGGTATCTTTACGGGATACGTTCTCTGGATGCCGTTCGCGAACAAGCTGAAGATCATGTCGGAGCAGGGAAGTCAGCCAGAAGCGCATGATCATCGAAGGAATTCTCTCACTCCAGGCAGGGCGACTCGCCGACGGCCATCGAGGCGAAGCTCATGGTGTTCATCCCGCAGACGGAGCGTGAGGCACTGAAGGGAGAGGGCTGATATGGCACGTAAAAAGCATGCAAAGCCCCATGAAGAGGAAGCGGGCGAGGCTTGGCTCCTGCCGTATTCCGACCTCATGACACTCCTCCTGGCGCTCTTCATCGCACTCTTCGCGATGTCGCAGACGGATGCATCGAAGATGCAGGCTCTCGCGCAGGCGTTCACGGCGGCGTTCAATATGGGCGGTCCCGTCGTTCTTCAGCGGGATGGGGCCGTCGACGTCGATGAGCTCGGCAACCGTGACCACGGGGGCAGATACGGCGGATGCCGCCTATATGAAGGAGAACAATGACCTCTCGGAGGCAAAGGCGAAGCTCGACCAGTACATTCAGGAGAACAATCTCCAGGATCAGGTGAGTACGGAGCTAAACGAGGAGGGGTTGATGATCCGTCTGAAGGAGCGCGCCCTCTTCGCCTCCGGTTCTGCCGCTCTGCAGGGGGAGGCGGAGCGCATTGTGCCCGTGATCGCAGGGGTGCTCTCCTCGCTTCCGGAGCGCGTGACGATCTCGGGACATACGGACAATGTGCCGATTGCAACGGCGCAGTATCCGTCGAACTGGGAGCTGAGCTCGGCGCGTGCCGTCAGCCTGATGCGCGGCGTGATGGCGGTGCAGCCCTCGCTGAACCCGGCGAGGTTCAGTGCCCTCGGCTACAGTGAGTATCGTCCGATTGCGTCGAACGATACGGAGGAGGGGCGTGCGCAGAACCGCCGTGTTGAGGTGTTCATCGCACGCAGTATGCGCTTCTCCGGTGCATCGACCGACGGCAGCGACAATGAGCCAAAGACGGGGACGACGGCTCCTGCGGCAGCACCGACAACGGCTGCGCCTGCAGCGGGCAGTGCGGGAGCGTCCGGCGACGCGTACAAGCTGTCGACGGATATGCGCCCGGCACCGCAGTCGCCCGGCGTTGTGCCTGAGCCGCTGCGCCACTGACAGGCACGGCAGGGATGTATCCATGAATTTTGAAGGGATTATTGCGTGGCGCAATAATCCCTTTTCTGTTATGATAGAGGAGATGTCATGATTCTGGGAGTCGGCTGCGATATTATCCGTGTGGCACGCGTGGCGCTTGCGGCAGAGAAGGAGCATTTCCTCACGCGCGTCTATACGCCCGCTGAACGTGCCTACGCCATGCAGCGCGGCGCAGGGTGCGCTGCAAGTCTTGCCGCGCGATTCGCGGGCAAGGAGGCGGTGCTGAAGGCGTTTGGCACGGGGCTGCGCGGTGGTACGCTCCACGATGTGGAGATTCTGCCCGATGCACTCGGTGCGCCCGAGGTGCATCTTCACGGATTCTTCGCGGCGCGTGCGGCGGAGATGGGCGTGACGCGCGTCTGGGTTACGCTCAGTCACGAGAAGGAATATGCGACGGCTTACTGTATGTTGGAGGGTCAGTGATGAACGTATCGTTTGCAGAGGATATGCGTCGGATCGATGGCGCAGTGGAGGAGAGCTACGGGCTGCCTGCTGCTGCCTTGATGGAGAATGCGGGGCGGCGCTCGGCCGAGGAGGCGGCGCAGTTGATCGGCGGCGCGGCAGGCAAGGTGTTCGCCGTCTTTGCGGGCGGCGGCAATAACGGCGGTGACGCTTTTGCTGCGGCGCGACATCTCATCAATATGGGCGCGCGCGTGAAGATGTTCTTCATCGGGACGGAGGAGCGCCTTAGCCCTGCCGCCCGTGCGATGCACAGCGCGCTGCGGGCGATGGGCATAGAGATCCGTCCTCTTGCGGGCGACCGCGACTGGGATCGTCTGCGCGTTTCGCTGCGCTTTGCCGATGCGGTGGTGGACGGCATTCTCGGCACGGGCGTCAAGGGGGAGCTCCGCAAGACAGCACTGCGCCTGATCGAGGAGATCAATGCGGCGGGCAAGCCGACGCTCGCCATCGATATTCCGAGCGGGGTGGAGGCGGATACGGGGCGGATTGCCTCCATCGCCGTCCGCGCCGATCGGACGCTCGCCCTCGGCCTGCCGAAGGTGGGGCATTTCCTCGGGCAGGGAGCAAATGCGGCGGGCGAACTGCTTGTCGATGATATCGGCATCCCCCATGCCCTTCTTGCCGGTGAGGGGATGCGGCAGTCACTCATCACACAGGATGCGGCGGCAAAGCTGCTGCCGCCGCGTGCGCGTGACGCACATAAGGGGACGTGCGGACGTATTCTCGTGCTCGCTGGTTCGCTCGGCATGACGGGGGCGGCGGCACTCGCAGCAGAGGCGGCACTGCGCGTCGGCGCGGGGCTCGTGACGCTCGCCGTGCCCGAGCGCATCTATCCCGTTCTGGCTGCGAAGCTGACCGAGGTGATGGTCGTTCCGCTGCCCGATGAGGGCATGGGCTATTTCGGTGGAGAGGATGCACGACAGAAGGCGCTCTCGCTCGCGGCACGTGCGGACGCCGTGCTCATTGGCCCCGGCATCGGGCGTGCAGCGGAGACGGGGGAGTTTGTGCGGCTCTTTGCCGCAGAGGTCAAGGCTCCGCTCGTGATGGATGCGGATGCGATCGCGGCGTTCACGGGGCATCTCGATGCGCTGCGCGATCTGCCGCAGGTGCCGATTCTGACGCCGCATCTCGGTGAGTTTTCCGCGCTCCTCGGCGTGGAGACGGAGGAGGCGTCAGAGGATCTGCTCCGCATGGCACGGGACGCGGCGCGTGATCATCAGGCGGTGTTTGTGGTCAAGGGGGCGTGCACCATTGTGGTCTATCCCGATGGCGATGCGTTCTTTACGACCTGCGGCAATGCGGGCATGGCGACGGCGGGCGCAGGTGATGTGCTCGCGGGCGCGATTGTCGGGCTGATGCGCCAGATGGAGAGCGGGATGACGCCGATTGTGGGCGTGTGGCTGCACGGATATGCGGGAGATCGCGCCTACGAGAAGCGCGGAAACGGTCTGATCGCGGGCGATATTCTAAAGCGTCTGCCGCGTGCACGCAGAGAGCTGGATGCGGCGGCGCGGTAAATCCATTTGACAAGGATGCGCGATGGTACTATGATAGGACGTACATTTTGAAAGAAGGGGGCACTTTTTATGGCAAAGGCGGATTTGGACTGGGAGAATTTGGGGTTTGCCTATCGTTCTCTGCCGCAGCGTTATGTGTCGAACTATGCGGATGGGAAGTGGGACGAGGGAGGCCTGACCTCCGACGCGACGGTCGCGATCAGCGAGTGTGCGGGGATCCTGCAGTACTGCCAGGAGGTCTTTGAGGGGCTAAAGGCCTATGAGACGGTGGACGGGCATATTGTGACGTTCCGTCCTGACCTCAATGCGGCGCGCATGTATGACTCAGCGGCGTATCTGGAGATGCCGTCCTTTCCAAAGGAGCGTTTCCTGGAGGCGGTCGATGCAGTAGTCAAGGCGAACCGTGACTATGTTCCGCCCTACGGTACGGACGCGTCGCTCTACCTGCGCCCCTTTATCTTCGCATCGGGTGAGGTCATCGGTGTGAAGCCTGCCGATGAATATCAGTTCCGTCTTTTCGCGACGCCCGTGGGCTCGTACTTCAAGGGCGGCATCAAACCGATCCGCCTCTGCGTGAGCGCGTTTGACCGTGCGGCTCCCCACGGCACGGGTCATATCAAGGCGGGACTGAACTATGCGATGAGTCTGCATGCCTATATGGCAGCGCATGCAGCAGGGTTCGACGAGAATATGTTCCTCGATGCAGCGACGCGCACGCACGTCGAGGAGACGGGCGGAGCAAACTTCCTCTTCGTCAAGAAGGACGGCACGGTGGTGACGCCGAAGTCGCCGTCGATCCTGCCGTCAGTGACGCGCCGCTCGCTCGTCTACATCGCAGAGCACGTGCTCGGGCTGAAGGTGGAGCATCGCCCCGTGGCGTTCGAGGAACTGAATGACTTTGCAGAGTGCGGCCTCTGCGGTACGGCGGCAGTGATCTCTCCCGTTGGCTCGGTGACACACGGCGACAAGGTGATCGCGTTCCCGAGCGGCATGGAGCACATGGGACCTGTGCTGCAGAAGCTCTACGATACGCTGCGCGGCATCCAGCTCGGTACGGTGGAGGCACCGGAGGGGTGGATCCGCAAGATCTGCTAAATTTAGGAAGCCCGATAAATTCAGCACCAATCTGACGGACTTCATTTTATCAGCAGTTCCTTGAATATATTTCGGGACGGATGTATGCGGAGGAAATCCTGCACGCACCGTCCCGAAATTTTTTTTTGAGGGCCCCTCAGGTCACAAGGATTTTTCCCATTTGGCTAGAAGTGTTAATATATAGAAATGGGATGCAAATGGAATGGGATGCTTGGAACGTGGGGGATTGCCATGCCACTTGATTTTACGATGCCGACGCAGTTTCGCGGCATCCTTTCGACCATCACGCCGCTGGATGTACTGGACATCCTGATCGTGGCGGTCATTCTCTATCGTGTCTACGTGATGCTGAAGGATACGCGCGCCATTACGCTCGGCAAGGGCATTCTCGTCCTGCTCGGTGTAACGGTTGTGGCGAATTACCTGAATCTGCACGTGATTTCGTGGCTGCTGCAAAAGGCGGTGACGCTGCTCTTTGTCGCGCTCCCGATTGTCTTTCAGCCGGAGCTGCGCCGCGCTCTGGAGCATCTCGGTCAGGGCAAGTTTTTCCGCCCCGGCACGCTTCTCGACGATGAGGAGGCGCAGAGCACGATCCGTGAGATTCGCAGCGCGGTAAAGATTCTCTCGGCGAATAAGATCGGCGCACTGCTCGTCATCGAGCGCGACATGGGGCTCAACGATATCAGTGCGACGGGCATCCAGATCGACGGTCTCATCACGTCGGATTTTCTGATGAATGTGTTCATTCCGAATACGCCGCTGCATGACGGTGCGGCGGTCATTCGCGGCAAGCGACTGATCGCGGCGGGCTGTCTCCTGCCGCTGACGGAGAACCGCTCGCTCTCGACGGAGCTCGGCACGCGCCATCGTGCGGCCATTGGCCTCTCGGAGCAGTGCGATGCGCTCATCGTCGTGGTGAGTGAGGAGACGGGGACGATCTCGATCGCGGAGAACGGGCATCTCCACCGTCATCTGGACGGTGAACAGCTGACCCATATCCTGACGCCTGCGTTTGCCTACAGTTCGCGTTCGTCGATTCTGGATACGATTCGGAGCTGGAGGGAGAAATCATGAGCAGACTTCGCAGCCTCGTGCAGCATAATTTGCTCGCCAAGATCGCGGCACTTATTGTGGCAATTGTCCTCTGGCTCTATGTGATGAACGATCAGAATCCATCCATGGAGGCGTCCTATACCGTTCCCCGTGGTGATGGAGCATGTGCCGGACGGCTATCAGATGCACGCGGCGGCCGATACGGTGACCCTGCGCGTGCGTGGGGCACGTTCATCTTTTGTGACAGCGGATAGCAGTGATTTCCATGCGCGTGTGAATTTGTCCGACTTTTGCGGAGGGCGATCGGCTCTACGCGGTGGAGACGTCGATCCCATACGGATTTTCGAGCTTGTCAGCGTGTCTCCCGACCGGATCGACGTGACGCTCGACCGCATCATTCAGCGCGTGTTCTCGGTGCTGCTGACGGTCAACGGCACGCCGGCGGAGGGCTTCACGGTGGATCGCGTCCGCCAGTCCGTCGAGAAGGTGACGGTCGAAGGACCGCGCTCCCTCGTCGATCAGGTCGCCTCCATCGCCGCCTATTTCAATATGAATGGGCGCAAGGAGGACGTGACGATGGGGATTCCATTGGTCGCACTGAATACGGACGGAAAAGAGGTGCAGGGGCTGACGATGTATCCGGACACGATGGCGATCTCGGTCAAGCTGACGCGCGGTCTCCAGCATAAGGTGGTGGAGGTGCAGGCAAAGCCGCGCAGCGATCTTCCGCCGCAGCTGAAGCTCGAGAGCGTGACGGTGCAGCCGGCGCGCATCGAGATCACGAGGGACGAAGGAGGCACTCGATAAGGTGACGGGCATCGAAACGGAGGAGTTCTCCTCGCGGATGTGAAGGAGAGTGGTACGCAGCAGGTGAAAGCTGCATCTGCCCGCCGGCGTGACGGCGACGAATCCGACGGTGACGGTGGAGATCAAGGTTGGGCCGATGCAATGATACGCATTAAAGAATCTCTCTGTGCCGTATGATGAGACGCGCACCCTCACAGAGCTTGCCGCAGAGCGGCTCGGTGTATCACCCTGTGCAGTGCACGGGGTGATTGTCGTTCATAAGGCGCTGGATGCACGGCGCAGAAATGGGGCGCCGATTCGGTGGAACTATACGCTCGATGTGACGGCAGACGGCGCGCGCGGCATCCTCACGCGTCTGCGTCGCGACGCGCAGGTCGGGCGAGCAGAGGAGCACGGTCCACTCCGTGTTCCACCCCTATACGCCGCAAGAGGGGCGTGAGCGCCCCGTCGTCGTGAGGGTTCGGTCCCGCGGGGATCTTTGCCGCATGGCTTCTCGCGCGTGCGGGGGCGGCACCGCTCGTCCTCGAGCGTGGGCAGGATGTGGTTCAGCGCACACGTGACGTGGCGCAGTTCTGGCGGACGGGGCGGCTCGACACTGCGTCAATGTCCAGTTCGGCGAGGGCGGGGCGGGAACATTCTCCGACGGGAAGCTGACGGCGCGCAGCCGCGACCCACGGATGAACGAGATCATCGAGGCGTTCGTCGCGGCAGGTGCGCCCGAGGAGATACGGTATCTGCAAAAGCCGCATATCGGGACGGATGTGCTGCGCACGGTGGTGAAGCGCCTGCGCGAGAAGATCATCGCGATGGGCGGCGAGGTACGCTTTGGCGCACAGGTGACGGACATCACGATGACTGCGGGGCATATCACAACGCTCACGGTGAATGGGGCAGAGCAGATCCCCGCACGCGCGGTGTTTCTCGGGCATCGGGCACTCGGCGCGTGACACGTATGCGATGCTCCATGGAGCGGGCTTGCACATGGAGGCGAAGCCGTTTGCCGTCGGAGTGCGCATCGAGCATCCGCAGGACTTCGTGGATCGGATGCAGTACGGCGCAGCGGCGGGGAGCCCATTCCTGCCGACGGCGGACTATGCCTTGACCTTTCGGGATGAGGAGGGCGGCCGCGGGGTCTACTCCTTCTGCATGTGTCCCGGCGGTCTGGTGGTCGCAGCGGCGTCGGAGGAGGGGCATCTCGTGACGAACGGGATGAGCAACTACCGTCGCGACGCAGGGACGGCGAACAGTGCCCTCCTGGTGCAGGTCACCCCGCCGATTTCGGCGGGGCGGTGCTCGGCGGGATCGCTTTTCAGCGAGAGCTGGAGCGGCGTGCGTTTCTCTGCGGGCGGCGGAGATTACCGGGCGCCCGTGCAGGCGGTGGGCGATTTCTCAGCGGGCGGACGGGGACGATGGATTTTGTCGTTGCTCCGACGTACATGCCGGGGGTGCGTCCCTGCCGCCTTGGGTACGATCCTGCCCGATGCGTGCAGTGCGTCCCTGTCACGTGCCCTGCGCCACTGGGAGCAGCGCGTGCCGGGCTTTGGTGCGGCGGATGTGCCGCTGACGGGCGTGGAGGCACGCTCCTCTGCGCCCTGCCGCATTCTGCGTGATACAGTGACGATGCAGTCGGTCAGCACGGCGGGGCTCTACCCGATCGGTGAGGGCGCAGGCTATGCGGGCGGTATCATGAGTGCCGCACTCGACGGCATGAAAGCCGCACTTGCTTTTTGGAGCGAATACAGTAGATTATGGTGAGGATAAAGGGAATGTGACTGTGTGAGGATCCGCATATTCCGATGCACAGCAGATGATGCTGAAGATACACAGGAGGCTGTTATTGTGAGACTTTTTGGGACGGATGGCGTACGCGGCGTGGCAAATACGGAGCTTACACCGGAGCTGGCTTATCAGCTTGGACGCGCGGCGACACTCTATTTCGGAGCACATTCCAAGGTGCGTCCCGCGCATTCTGATCGGGCGCGATACGCGTGTCTCGGGCGAGATGTTCGAGGCGGCGCTGACGGCGGGCATCTGCTCGGCGGGCGGAGCCGCTCTCCTCGCGGGGATCGTGCCGACGCCTGCGATTGCCTATCTCGCGCGTGAACATAAGATGAACGCGGGCATTGTGATCTCGGCATCCCACAATCCGTTCCCCGATAACGGCATCAAGTTCTTTGGCGGCGACGGCTACAAGCTGCCCGATGCCGTAGAGGACGAGCTGGAGGCTCTTGTCCGCAAGCTGCAGGACGGCGACCATGAAGCGCGTCCAACGGGAAAGGATGTCGGCGTGGTGGAGTATCGCGACGATCTCCTCAACCAGTACATCGACTACGTGGTGAGCACGTGTACTGAGCGTTTTGATGGGATGAAGATCGTCCTCGACTGTGCGAACGGTGCGGCGTATGAGGCAATGCCGAAGGTTCTGCGCCGCCTCGGTGCCGACGTCAAGGTGATCCACGCGCTCCCGAACGGGGTGAACATCAACGACGGCTGCGGCTCGACGCATCTGGACTCCCTGCGCCGTACGGTGCTCGAACGAGGAGCGGACATCGGCATCGCCCACGATGGCGACGCGGATCGCTGCCTCTGCCTCGATGAGACGGGGGCGCTGATCGACGGGGATCATATTCTCGTTGCCTGTGCGGCGGAGATGATGCGCACGGGGCATCTGCCGCACAACACGGTCGTGACGACAGTGATGGCAACATCGGATTCCACAAGGCAATTGCTGCGCTCGGCGGCCGCGTTGAGGTGACGGCGGTCGGCGACCGCTATGTGCTCGAGGAGATGCGCCGCGGCGGCTATACGATCGGCGGCGAGCAGTCGGGACATATCATCTTTGCAGAGCACGCGACGACGGGCGACGGGCTCATCACGGCACTGCAGGTGCTCTCGGCACTCCGTCGCAGCGGCAAGAAGGCGTCGGAGCTGAACGCGATGATGACGACCTATCCGCAGCTCCTCGTCAATGTGCGTGTCAAGAGCAAGGCGGGCTGGGAAGAGAACTCCCGCCATCCGTGATGCCATCGCTGCGGGCGAGCGCACGCTCGGCAGTGAGGGCGCGTCCTCGTGCGCCCCTCGGGCACGGAGCCGCTCATCCGCGTGATGGCGGAGGGCAGTGACCAGAAGCAGCTGGAGGAGGTCTGCACGGCGATTGCCGATGTGGTGAAGCAGGGAGCAGGGGAGGCCTGAGCAAGATGTCGCACGTCTCGGCGGTGCTTCTCGTCCTGCTTGCCGGGACGATGTGGGCGGCGAGCGGGACGGCGGCACAGGATTTTTTTATGCCCAGTCACATCATCTCCCCTGTGGAGCTGACGCAGGTGCGGCTCTTTCTTTCGAGCGGGCTGTTCTTCCTGCTCGCGTGGTGGAGCGGCGGTCTGCAGCGCGGCGTGCGTACCCTGCGTCACAGCCCGCGCCTGCTCCTGCGCATGGCGGTGCACGGCATCCTCGGCATCATGATCGTTCAGTTCTCGTATTTCAAGGGGATTGCGGCGGGGGATGCGGCGGCGACGACGGTGATTTGCTCGACGAGTCCCGCACTGATGATCCTCTATCTCGCCGCGCGCCATCGGCGGCTGCCGCGCATGGCGGAGATGCTGACCGTGGCCGCCGCCGTGGCGGGGTATTCCTCCTCGTGACGGGCGGCGATCTCACGCGGCTCTCTGTCCCCTCGGACTGCGTCGTCTGGAGTCTTGTCTCAGGGGCGACGTTTGTCTTTGCGATGATCTATCCCGTACATCTTCTGCGGCGCTTTGACCGCTTTTTTCTGCTTGCTGTCTGCATGCTTTTCGGGGGGATTGCCCTGCTGCCGGTGACGCAGGCGATCGCAGATGTCGGTGCGTTCTTTACGGCGCAGACATGGTTTGATCTCTTTCGTGATCATCGGGACTTGGGAACGGTGGTCGCCTTCTTTGCATTCGCTCTGGGGACTGCGCTGGCTCAGCCCGGCGGAGACGGCGATCACGGCGACGATCGAGCCGGTCGCGAGCGTTTTCTTTGCATGGCTGATCTTTGGCACGCATTTTTGCCCCCGTGCAGGCGGGCGGGATTGTGCTCGTCATCCTCGCGATCCTGACGCCGAATCTCCTGCGGAAAGGGGGGTATACGTGAAGATTCCTCTGCGCTATCAAAGGTCTCTTTGATCCGTACTATGTGAAGGAGACAGAGCCTGCCTTCGCGCGCGAGGGCATCGAGGTGACGTGCGCGTATCCGCATGAGTACAACCGCGTCGTGCCTTTTTCCTGCTCAACCGCGAGACGAAGGAGCTGTATGCGCTCGGTCCCGTGGCATCGCGTGAGGCGGTGCTGCTCTTTGACCTGCGGACGAGACGCACGGCGGACGCGACCATCGAGTATTTTTAGGAATCGCTGATAAAATGAAGTCCGTCAGATTGGCGTAGATTTTTCGTCCGATTGAGGAGGCAAACCGGACGCATAGCCAAAAGCTATGTGGAGGATTTGCCGACAAAAGCGGACAAAAAGATGCGCTAAGATGGCGGTGCTGAATTTATCAGTGCTTCCTATATAGGAGAGACTGCCTTTGGCGGAGACGACAGATATCATCGAATTTAAGGATCAGCAGGAGGCGTATGCGATTCTCGGCGATCGTGACGCCTTCCTTCAAATCATGCAGGAGGACTTCTCCTGCCGTATGGTGAGCCGCGGCAACAGCATTGCGGTGACGGGCGCAGAAGCGGATGTTGCCGCAGTGCGGACGCTCATCGACGAGCTGCTTTTCTGCCATCGTCAGGGGATGCGCCTGACGACGCATGAGGTGCACTACGGAGCACGTATGGTGCGGGCGGGACGCACGGAGGAGCTGCACGGACTCCACTCCGAGGTGCTGCTCGTGACGGCAAAGGGGCGGGAGGTACGCGCGAAGACCATTGGCCAGCGCGACTATCTCGCGGCGATCCGCCGGAATGCTGTGACGCTCGGCGTGGGGCCGGCGGGAACGGGAAAAACCTATCTCGCCGTCGTCATGGCGGTGGCGGCACTCCGCAACCGCGAGGTCAGCCGCATCATCCTCACGCGCCCTGCGGTGGAGGCGGGGGAGCACCTCGGCTTCCTGCCGGGGGATCTGACGGAGAAGATCAACCCCTACCTGCGTCCGCTCTACGATGCCCTGCAGGACATTCTCGGGGCGGAGGGCTATCAGAAGATGATGAGCCGTCAGCTGATCGAGGTTGCACCGCTTGCCTACATGCGCGGGCGCACCCTTGAGGACGCATTCGTCATCCTCGACGAGGCGCAGAATACGACGGGTGCACAGATGAAGATGTTCCTCACGCGCCTCGGCTTCGGCTCGCGCATGGTCGTGACGGGTGACCTCGAGCAGGTTGATCTGCCGCGCGGTACGGTCTCCGGGCTGCGGCAGGCGTGTCAGATCCTGCGGGGCGTGAAGGGCGTCAGTGTCATTCGCCTTGAGCCGGTCGACATCATCCGCCACGAGGTCGTCACGCGGATCGTTGAGGCGTATGGTGCATGGGAAAAGAGACGGGAGAAGCACGATGGAGATCACGATCGGACGAGAGCCGGAAAATCTTGACGTACCGCAGGAAGATGTGGACGCTGTGCGCCGTGCCGTGCTGACGGTCGGAGAGCTGTACGGCGTAATGGACGCGGAGGTCAGTGTGACGCTGACGGATGATGCGCACATCCACGTGCTCAACCGCGACTATCGCGGCGTGGATCGTCCGACGGATGTCCTCTCCTTTGCCCTCACGGAGAGCGAGGAACCCGCGATCATCGACGCGCCGTGCGGCGTGGTGCTCGGCGATCTCGTGATCTCGCTTGAGCGTGCGGCGACACAGGCGGAGGAGTATGGGCACAGCTTTCTGCGGGAGCTGTCCTTTCTCACGGTGCACGGGATGCTGCACCTCCTCGGCTATGACCATATCGAGGAGGAAGATCGGCTGGAAATGGAAGAGGAACAGAGGCATGTGATGGATGTACTGGGGATTGCACGATGAGCACATATAAATCAGGGATTTGTCGCCGTCGTCGGACGGCCAAACGTCGGGAAGTCCACGCTGATCAATGCGCTGATCGGGCAGAAGATCGCGATCATGAGCGACAAGCCGCAGACGACGCGCAGCCGCATCCTCTGCATCCTGACGGAGAAGGACGCACAGATCATCTTCCTCGATACGCCCGGCGTCCACAAGCCGCAGGATGCGCTTGGCAGCTATATGGCGAAGGCGACGGAGGGAGCTCTGCGCGGCGTGGATGTCGTCGTCTTCGTCGTGGATGTGACGGAGAAGATGGGGGCAGGTGAACGCTATATCCTCGCACAGCTTGCACAGGTACACGCGCCCGTCCTCCTCGCCGTGAACAAGATCGACCGCATCCCACGTGAGGAGAGCCTGCCCGTGATCGCCTCCTATGCGAAGGCGTATGATTTTGCGGCGATTGTCCCGATCTCGGCGCGCGAGGAGGAGAATCTCACGGGGTTGGTCGATGAGATCAAGGCAAAACTTCCCGAGGGACCGCAGTACTACCCCGAGGACATGGTGACCGATCAGCCCGAGCGGCTGATCATTGCAGAACTCGTGCGTGAAAAGGTACTCGAACTGACGCGGGATGAGGTGCCCTCATGCCGTCGCTGTGGACATCGAGGAGATGACGACACGCCCCAAGGGGATGTTTTTCATCCGCGCCGTGATCTACGTCGAGCGCAGCTCACAAAAGGGGATTATCATCGGGGCACGCGGCGCGCTGCTGCGGACGATCGGGCAGCGGGCACGCGCGGATGTCGAGACGCTGCTCGGCGCGAAGGTCTATCTCGATCTCTGGGTCAAGGTGCGCAAGGACTGGCGCAGCAAGACAGGGGCGCTGCGCGACTTCGGCTTTGCCGAGGAGGACTGACCGTCGCGCCGGATGAGAAGGAAAGGGGGCAGAAGCGATGAGAGGCCAGCTGGGGCATATCTATCGGCGTGCGATGCGGCGCATCTCGCGCCGCTTTGTCAACGGGCTGCTTGTGCTCGTCCCCGTCGTCATCACGGCGTTTGTCATCGAGTGGACGCTGCGCTTCACCGAGGGGGTGCTCGGGCAGTACCTGCCGTTCTACTTTCCGGGCATGGGGATCATCACGCTCATGGCGGTGATCTATCTCGTTGGCTGGGGCTCGACGAATTGGGTGCTCGCAAAGTTGATCTCTCTCGGCGAGACGATGATCGGGACGATCCCGTTCGTCAAATTTATCTATACGAGTGTCAAGCGTCTCTCCGAGGCGGTGCTCGACTCGAGCAGCAATTTCACGCATGTTGTTCATGTGCCGTACATGGGCGGGACGCGCCCTCGGCTTCGTTATGGCGGATCTGCCGCCGCGTTTTCAGGAGGCGATGGGCGGCGGCTATCTCTGCGTCTTTATCCCGTGGAGCCTCAACATGACCTCGGGGACGACGCTCCTCGTGCGTGAGGAGGATGCCGTGACGATCAACATATCGAAGGAGGAGGCGCTCCAGTATATGCTGACGGCGGGTGCCGTGATGCCGATGGCGGAGCGGAAAAAGGATATCGCGCAGAAGAATGTGCGCAAGACGCCTGCTGCGGCGGACGATGGATCGGAGAGGCGTGCGTAGATGGCGGTCTACGGAGCGGAGGGAATCGTCCTCGGAACGCGCAGCTGGGGCGAGGCGGACAAGGTCGTGACGCTCTATACGAAGGAGCATGGGCTCGTGCGGGCGGCGGCATTTGGCTGTCGCCGTCCCCGCAGCCCACTGGCCGGGAGCAATGCAGCTGTTCGTCCATGCAGATCTGCAGCTCGCGGAGGGGACGCGCCTTGAGACGGTCAAGACGGCATCCGTACGCGCCTCTCACCATCGGATCGCGGATGATCTCGCGGCGCTCGCCTATGCGACGTTTACGGCGGAGGTCGTCTGTGCATTCATGCCCGAGGGCGTAGAAGATGAGCCGTTTTTCGATGCGCTCGCACAGATCATGACGGCGTTTGAGACGCGGCAGCCGCGCGTCACTGCACTCGCCGCCGTGCTGCGCACGCTGGATGCGGCGGGACTGCAGCAGACCTATGATCACTGCCTTCACTGTGGCACTGTCATCGAGGGCGATGCGTTCTTTCACGCAGCGGAGGGCGGCGCGCTCTGCGCGGACTGTGCGGGGGAGGGCACCGTGCCGTTTTCCGCAGAGCTGCGCACGCTGCTCACAGAACTACGGCAGATTGACTGGAAGCATCCCGCGCCGCTGCGCGTGCGCGGCGGGACACTGATGGCGGCGGAGAGCATGGTGCTCGCCCATGTGCAGGAACTCGTCGGTCGGCCGCTGCGCTCATTGGCATTTCTCGCGCAGCTCGGATGATTTTTTTGGCGATATATTTTTTGCTAAAATTTTAAGCTATGATGAAAAAAACGTCGTAAAAAGGAAAAAGTGAAGACGACGGCGAAAGTATATCAGGTAGAGTTTTCAATGCTTTTTCTGTGCGTAGGGAAGACTGAACAAAGGGAATGGAGGGGAAGCCTGTCATGATCATGCTGACGAAGTTCAACTCCAAGACGAACAAGAAAGGCGAGTTTGTTCTCAATGCAGAGATCATCGAAAGCATCGAGGAGACACCGGATACGGTCATCACACTCACCAACGGAAAAAAAGCTGATCGTCGAGGAGCCGATGGAGGAAATCGTGCGCCGCACGGTAAAGTATCGGCGTGCGCTCTATCAAAATTAGTTGGCGAATTTCTATTCCTTTGCTATAATGAAAGAACAGTGTTCTTCTATGCGGTAAGGGAGTGCCCCGGTGTGGAGCCGCTGCGGCTTCGTAGTCATTTTTAGGGAGGGAATTTACTCATGGCGGAGGAAAAGGAAGAGCAGGTAGCAGAACAGCCGAAGCAGAAATCACCGATGTTGATGATGATCGTCGTGGTGGTTGTGGCGGTTCTCGTTGCAGTGGCAGCAGCCGGAGGGATCTCATACTACATCTTCTCACAGGCGGAGTCCCCGTCTCATGCGGAGGATGGAGGCAGCAGTAAGGCGAGCCATGATCCGGGCGTGTTCTACAAGCTCGGCGATCCGAAGGAAGGCATCTTGGTCAATGTCGGCGGCGGTCGTGCCGGCAAGTATCTCAAGGCGGGCATTGTCATGGAGCTCAATCCCGGCAAGTCCGATGTGGTGAAGGACGGCAAGGTCAACCCCGTCGCGGAGACGAAGATCCTCGACACGACGATGCAGTTCCTGCGTGCTGCGCCGCTTGAGGAGTTTCGATGCAACCAAACAGGATGCGTTGAAGAAGCAGCTGAAAGATGCCCTGAATGACCGCCTTGGACAGGGATCGGTCTACGATGTTTACATCACGAGCTTCCTGCTGCAGTAAGTTCGATGAAGTGCTGCACAAAGGGAAGGGGGAAGAGTCTTGGCTGAGGACGTACTGTCTCAATCCGAAATAGACAAGCTTCTTTCGGCACTTTCGGATGGCTCGGTTTCCGCCGAGGAAGTCAAGGCGGAGGAAGAGGAACGCAAGGTCAAGGTCTACGACTTCAAACGGCCGGACAAGTTCTCCAAGGATCAGATGCGGACACTGTTCATGCTGCATGAGAGTTTTTCGCGTCTCCTGAATACCTATCTGTCGGCGAGCCTGCGCACGATGATCGACATCGAGGTGCTGTCCGTCGAGCAGATGACGTATCAGGAATTCGTTCAATCCATGGCGAATCCGTCCGTGATCGGTATCCTTGCACTGCCGCCACTGAAGGGAAACATCATCATCGAGCTCAGTACGGACATTTCGCTTGCCTACATCGACCGCATCTTCGGCGGTGAGGGCAGGCCGGGCGTGAAGCCCCGTGTGCTGACGGATATTGAGGCGGCGGTGATGCGCCGGTTCATCGATACGGTGACGAACTATTTCCGAGAGGCGTGGAGCAACGTCGTGGAGTTCCGTCCGAACTTCGAGACGATGGAGACGAATCCACAGTTTGCCCAGATCGTTCCGCCGAGCGATATGGTCGTGCTCATCACGATCCATATCAAGATGGGCGAGGTCGAGGGCATGATGAACATCTGTATCCCATATCTGGTGCTCGAACCGGTGATGCCGAAGCTGACGACATCGTTCTGGGTGGCGTCCTCCATGGATCGTGAGAGCTCGCCGGAGCAGGTCGCGGAACTGCAGCGCAAGATTGAGCGCACCTCCGTGCCGTTCACAGTGCAGCTCGGTGAGATCCACGTGACAATCAACGAGTTCCTGACCCTTGGGTTTGGTGATGTTCTCCAGCTCGATACCATGACAAAGGATGAGCTGGTCTGCTACGTCGGGTCGAATCCAAAGTTCCTCGCGCGTCCGGGTACGGCCGGAAAGCGCATGGCCGTACAGATTTCCGGGATTATAGAAGGGGAGGACGACGCGAATGAGTGACGATATGATCTCACAGGAGGAGATAGACGCCCTCCTGAGCGGTGGAGGCGGCGATGATGCGCCTGCGGATGACGCGGCAGCCTCGGACGACGCATCTGCTGCAGGTGCGGCTCCCACCGGAGATACGATAACGGATATGGAGCGGGATGCCCTCGGTGAGATCGGCAATATCTCCATGGGTGGCGCGGCGACGACACTCTCCGTCCTCCTTGGACGCAAGGTGTCGATCACGACGCCGACGGTCTCCATCTCCAACATGAGCCAGCTGAAGGAGAAGTACCCCATCCCATTCCTCGTGGTTGAGGTCGGCTACAGCATCGGCATCGAGGGCAACAATGTCCTCTGCATCCAGGCAAAGGATGCGGCGATCATTGCCGATCTGATGATGGGGCAACGACGGGACAAACCCCGACGAGGAACTCAGCGAGATCCACATGAGTGCGGTCAGCGAGTCCATGAATCAGATGATGGGCAGCGTTGCGACCTCGCTTTCCTCGATGTTCAACAAGAAGGTGGATATCACTCCGCCCGTTGTGACGCTCGTCGATCTCGGGACGGAGGAAGTCGTCTCAAAGCTGCTCGACAAAGCGGATCCCATCGTGCAGGCATCGTTCCGCATGGAGGTAGATGGTCTCATCGACAGCGAGATCATGCAGCTTCTGCCGCTCGATGTCGCACGTGAGATGGTCGATGCGCTGATGAACCAGCAGCCCGATGTCGATAATGAGGAAGAAGCCATCGCAGCCGCTGCGGCACCGCCGCCGGCGGCACCTGCCGCAGCACCCGCTTCGGCACCGGCAGCAGCTGCTGCGGCGCCGGCAAGTAATGGATATGGAGCACAGCCTATGCAGCCACATGTCGCATCGAATGTCCCCGTACAGTCTGCGCAGTTTACGCCGCTCAGCACGGTACCGGTACAGGTCAATGATGCCAATATCGGCCTGATCCTCGACGTACCTCTGCAGGTCAATGTCGAACTCGGCCGTACAAAGAAGTCCATCAAGGAGATCCTCGATCTGACGAAGGGGTCGATCGTGGAGCTTGATAAACTTGCCGGAGAGACCCGTGGACATCATGGTCAACGGAAAGTATCTGGCAAAGGGGGAAGTTGTTGTCATCGACGAGAACTTCGGCGTCCGCATCACGGAGATTGTCAGCCCGCTTGAGCGTGCAGCACGTCTCCAGTGACGGAAAGAATGTCTTGAAGAAGTACGGACAGCCGTGCTGATCCGTATTTCCCGGGGAGTTGCGGCATAGTTATGCAATTCGCTGGAAAGAGAAGTGTAGAAAATCCTTGTCACCGAAGGCATATTTCGCTATAATGAGAGCGATTTAGGAAGCACCGCTGTGTGCAGGTAATGCCCTTGGGAATAGGGGATGTTCTGTCGGATTAAGGAGAGATGAGAAAATGGCAACTCGCGTTCTGGTCGTTGATGATGCAGCTTTTATGCGAATGATGGTGAAGGACATCCTGTCGAAGAACGGTTATGAGATCGTTGGTGAGGCAGAGAACGGCATGAAGGCACTGGAGAAGTACCAGGAGCTCAAGCCGGACCTCGTGACAATGGATATTACGATGCCGGAGATGGATGGCATCACGGCAGTCAAGGAGATCAAGAAGGTCGATCCGGGCGCCAAGGTCGTTATGTGCAGCGCAATGGGACAGCAGGCCATGGTTATTGAGGCCATCCAGGCGGGTGCGCGCGACTTCATCGTGAAGCCGTTCCAGGCAGACCGCGTTCTGGAGGCAATCCGCAAAGCCGTCGGCTGATGCGTGCGTGGATATTGACTCTGTCCTTGCTGCTCGGATGCGTGCTCTTTGCTCTATGTACAGGGGATGTGTCTGCCGCAGGTGAGACGGGCGGCGGATATTTAGCCGGATATCAAGAGGCTGACCCGCGCCCGTCGGCCGTATCATGGTGGTCGACGGTCGCCTATGTGGTCAGCCTTTTTGCTGTCTTTGCATTCGTGGTCATCCTCGCCTACCTCGTTGCACGCGCCTTTTGGCAAGAGCTCCATGCGCACGCTTGCGGCGCGCGGCGGACAGGTCTACTTACAGCTGCCGCTTGGTCCGAATCGGTCGGTCTGCGTGGTGGAACTTTTCGGGCGTGTCTTCGTGCTCGGCGTGACGGATGCCAACATCCGTCTGATCACGGAGATCGACGATCCTGAGACGCTTGAGGAGATCCGCCGTGCCGCTCCGATGGAGGGCGGCGTATTCAGCGAGCAGTTCGGATCTCTTTCGGATTTCGTGCAGAAAATCCCGCCGCTTTTCCGAAAGTAGGCGGACAGAGAGGAATGGGGGAAGGGAATTGGGGCGCATTTTTCCGATCTTGGGTGCTGCGGCGTTCCTGCTCCTCGGTGTGGGGCAGGCGTCTGCTGCCCGCTGATTCCGACGGTCAACGTCGGGGTCGGTACATCCAACAATCCGCAGGATGTTGCGACCAGTATGCAGGTGCTTGCTGTGCTCACGGTCATGTCGCTTGCGCCCGCGATCTTTGTCATGACGACGTCCTTTGTCCGCATCGTTGTGGTCATCGGCTTCCTGCGCAATGCGCTCTCGACGCAGAATGTGCCGCCGAATCAGGTGGTCATTGCGCTGTCGCTGTTTCTGACGTTCTACATCATGGCACCCTACTGGGGGCAGGCAAACGAGAACGGCATACAGCCCTATCTTGAGGGACAGATTACACAGGAGCAGGCGCTGGAGAACATCGTGGACCCGATGCGCGAGTTCATGCTGCGTCAGACGCGGGAGTCTGATCTCGCACTCTTTGTCAACCTGTCGGATGCGCCGCGTCCCGATGGCCCGGAGGATGTGTCGACGTTTACGCTCATCCCTGCGTTCATCATCAGTGAGCTCAAGACGGCATTCCAGATCGGCTTTTATGATCTATATTCCGTTTATCGTCATCGATATGATCGTCGCGAGTACCCTCATGTCCATGGGTATGATGATGCTGCCGCCGGTCATGATCTCCCTGCCGTTTAAGATTCTGCTGTTCGTTATGGTCGATGGGTGGCATCTCTTGATACAGTCGCTCATCATGAGTTTCCGCTGATGGGGAGGCGCTGATATGTCCGGAGATTTGGTCATTCAGCTCGCACAGGAAGCTCTCATGATCGTCCTTCTGGTCTCCGCCCCGATGCTCGGGCTCGGTCTGATCGTCGGCCTATTGGTGGCGGTGTTTCAGGCGACGACGTCGATTCAGGAGCAGACGCTGGCGTTCATTCCGAAGATTATTGCGGTGTTTGTCGCCATTCTGATCTTTCGGCCCTGGATGCTGCGCATCATGGTGGAGTACGTATCGAACGTCTTTATCAACCTCCCATGTACCTGCGATGAGGAGGGCGGCACATGGATCTGTATGAGCTGCTTCAGGGGCATATCGCCGTATTCCTGCTGATGCTTGTACGGGTCAGCGGGATTTTCCTCATATCGCCGTTCTTTGGCAGTATGAACATCTCCATCTATTTTCGCGTAGGGTACGGCACTCGCCATCACGATCCTGCTCTTTCCGGTGGTGGATGGGCTGGGAACGCCCTACGTCCCGGAGAATGTCATCATGTTCGGCGTGACTGCCCTCGGTGAACTCTTTATCGGTTGGCTGATCGGCTTCGTGGCGTATATCTCCTTTGCCGCCATCACGATGGCGGGTAAGGTCATGGATATGCAGGTGGGGTTTGCCATCGTCAATGTTGTCGACCCGACTTCCGGTCAGCAGATACCGCTTATCGGAAGTTTTCTTTATAATTTGGCGGTGATCGTTCTCCTTGCGACGAACGGACATCACATGATTCTGGCGGCGCTCGTTGAGAGCTTTCGCGTTGTTCCCATCGCAGGGATGGAGGGAAATCTGTCGCTGGCGATGCTCATGGCAAACTTCACGGGCACGATTTTTCCTCACGGGCATGAAGATCGCCATGCCGATCACCTTCGCCATTCTTCTCACGAATGTGGGGCTCGGCATCCTCTCGCGTACGATGCCGCAGATGAACATCTTTGTTGTCGGCATTCCGATGCAGCTGATGATCGGCATCACCGTTCTCTCGATGATCATTCCGTTCTATGTCTTATTCCTGGATGTGCTGTTCAATGAAATGTATGGAAATATATCACTTGCGATACGCGCCCTCCAATAGGGCGACGTTCGTCTTTGACCTCCAGCGTTTCGCAGGCGGGGAAAAGACGGAAGAGCCGACGGCGAAAAAAACGCGCCGACGCGCGAAAGAAGGGGCAGGTCGGACGCAGCCAGGAGCTGAACACGGCATTCGTACTGCTCGTGGGGTTCTTTACACTGAAGCTCCTGTGGGACTCCATCTATCTTTCGATTGCATCCTATACCACGTATGTGTTCACGAAATCTGAACCAGAGCGTCGATACCGAGAACATCATTCACATCTTTATCGGCATCATTGTTGTGCTCGCCAAGACCGCTTTTCCCGTCATGTTTGCGATCATGCTGATCGGCTTAGCGATCAATTTCTTTCAGGTCGGGCTCACGTTTCAACACGGAGTCCATTGAGTTCAAACTGGACAAGTTGAATCCAATCAACGGCTTCGGGCGCATCTTCTCCAAGCGTTCGCTTGTTGAGCTGGCGAAGTCATTTTTCAAGATTCTCGTCATTGGTTTTTCCTCTACCGGTTCATCCATGAACAGATTCTCGCGATGCCGCAGTTCATGTTCTTTGACCTGACGACGAGCCTTGCGCTCGTGGCGGAGATCATCTTCCAGATGGCGTTCATCGTCATCGGTGTCATCATGATTATGGCGCTCATGGACTACGGCTACCAGAAGTGGCAGACGACGCAGGATCTCAAGATGACCAAACAGGAAGTCAAGGATGAGATGAAGCAGTCTGAAGGCGACCCGCAGATCAAGGGAAAGATCCGCCAGAAACAGCGGCAGATGGCGATGGCGCGCATGATGAAGGAAGTGCCGAAGGCGGATGTCATCGTCACGAACCCGACCCACTATGCGATTGCACTTTCCTATCAACAGGGGATGTCGGCTCCGCTGGTCGTTGCGAAGGGGCAGGATCTTGTCGCGCAGCGCATCAAGGAGATCGCACGTGAGGCGCGTGTCCCGATCATCGAGAACAAGCCACTCGCGCGTGCCATCTATGCGGCCGTGCAGATCGGTGATGCGATTCCACAGGAGCTCTACCAGGCGGTCGCTGAGGTACTGGCATACGTCTACCGCCTGAAGCATGCACGACGCGGAGCGTAAGAAAAATCGGTGAAAGCAGAATGAACTTCTGTGCCAATCGGACAGACTCTGATACACCTGCACAATCGGTGCTCTAAGAACACATTTATCATTTGACGAGATTTCAATATTTGATATAATGTTATATGGTGGATCATATATCCACGTAAGGGAAACGGGAACAAGGGGAGTGAGTAAGAGCATGGCAGCACCGCAGACCGGCAGTGTAAATCCTCTTTCGTCCGGCAGTTTCATACAGCGATACAGCGATGTTCTGATCGCCGTCGCCATTGTGACGATCGTCATTATGATGATCATTCCACTGCCGACGGTCTTATTGGATGTCCTGATCTGTCTCAATATCACCATTGCATTGCTCGTCGTCATGTCGGCGATCTACAATGTGGAGGCACTGGATCTATCCGTCTTTCCATCGCTTCTCCTCATTACGACGCTCTTTCGGCTGGCACTGAATATCTCGTCAACGCGTCTGATTCTGCTCAATGCGAACGCCGGCGAGGTCATCACGGCATTCGGAAATTTCGTTGTCGGCGGCAATGCGGTCGTCGGCTTTATCGTGTTCGTCATCCTCGTCATTGTGAACTTCATCGTTATCACGAAGGGCTCGGAACGCGTTGCTGAGGTGTCGGCGCGTTTCACCCTCGATGCGATGCCAGGCAAACAGATGGCGATCGACGCGGATCTCAACCAAGGGGCGATTACGGATGCGGAGGCGAAGCGCCGCCGCGAGAAGGTGCAGCGCGAGTCGGACTTCTTCGGCGCAATGGACGGTGCATCGAAGTTTGTCAAGGGCGATGCCATCGCCGCCATTGTCATCATGATGATTAACATCGGCGGCGGTTTTGTCATTGGGATGCTCCAGCGCGATATGGATGCGGCACAGGCACTCCAGACCTATACGCTGCTGACTGTCGGTGAGGGACTCGTCGCACAGATCCCCGCGCTCCTCATCTCGACGGCGACCGGTATCATCGTCACGCGCTCGGCGGCAGAGGGGAACCTCGGCGGTGATCTCGTCAAGCAGCTCTTCCGCAACGCACGTATCTTTATGATTCTCACGGGCGTGCTCCTCTTCCTCGCGATTATGCCGGGGCTGCCGGGCATTCCGTTCTTTACCCTCGCGGCACTCTGCGGCTTTATCGCATGGAATCTCCATCGCGGTCAGGCGGTGGAGCAGGAAGTCCAGCAGGTCGAGCAGAAAGCCAAGGCGAAGAAGGAAGCAACGACGCCCGAGAATATCGTCTCGCTCCTGCAGGTCGATCCGATGGAGCTCGAGATCGGCTACAGCCTTATCCCGCTCGTCGATACGGGGCAGGGCGGCGATCTCCTCGACCGCATCGTCATGATTCGCCGTCAATGTGCGCTGGAGCTCGGACTCGTCGTGCCGACCATCCGCATCCGTGACAATATCCAGATCAAACCCAATGCCTACATCATCAAGCTGAAGGGCGTGGAGATTGCGCGCGGCGAGCTGATGCTCGACCACTATCTCGCGATGAACTCGGGAACCGTCTTTGAGGAGGTGCCGGGCATCGAGACGACGGAGCCGGCGTTCGGCCTCCCCGCACTCTGGATCTCGGAGAACGAACGCGAGCAGGCGGAGCTGAATGGCTACACGGTCGTGGATGCGGTCTCCGTGCTCGCAACCCACCTGACGGAGATCATCAAGGGAGCATGCGGCGGAGATCCTCGGGCGTCAGGAGACGCAGAACCTGCTCGACAATCTCCAGAAGACCAACGCGGCTCTCGTCGAGGAGGTCGTTCCGAATCTGCTCACCGTGGGCGAAGTGGAGAAGGTGCTCGCCAATCTCCTGAGCGAGCGCATCTCGATCCGCGATATGAGCACGATTCTGGAGGTGCTTGCCGACTATGCGCCAGCAACGAAGGATACGGACGTCCTGACGGAGTATGTCCGTCACGCCATGGCGCGGCAGATTACGCAGCAGAACGTCCAGAAACGGGTGCTCCCCTGCATTACGCTCGATCCTGCCATCGAGAACAAGATCGCGGGCAGCGTGCAGCGGACCGAGCATGGCTCCTATGTCAGCCTCGACCCCGATACGATGCAGAAACTCCTTACGGCGCTGCAGGAGCAGCTCCATAAGCTGACCGATCAGGGCTATCAGCCGATCGTGCTCACAAGTCCGACGGTGCGTCCGTATTTCCGCAATCTGGTTGAGCGCTCGATCGCGGGCCTCATTGTTCTCTCGCACGCGGAAATCGAACAGAATGTTGAAATTCAAATCCTTGGGGTGGTGAAGATCTAAGTGCAGGTTAAAACGGTACGCGCATCCTCGGTCAAGGAGGCCATGGAGCAGATCAAGGACGAACTCGGCAGTAATGCCGTGCTCCTCCACACGAAGAAATATCGTGAGGGCGGTGTCCTTGGCGGCGCGGAGATGATCGAGGTGACTGCTGCGGTGGATGAATCACAGCAGCGGGCGCCGCAGCCGTCTCCGGCCTATGTTCCCCCGGCATCGCCGATCCTGCCGACCAATGTGGTGAACCGATATCGGATGAATGAAACGGCAGGTTCCTGAGGGAGGAGCCGCCCCTCAGGCAGGCCCCGTGTACGATGTCTACGCCCCCGATGTGGTGCAGCTGCCCTATGCAGCGCCACCCGCCGCACCGGCGGAACCACCGGTACCGCCGGCACCGGCCTATCCGCAGGATGGCTATGTGCCGCCGGCACCGCCCCCTGCTGCCGCTCCGGCGCAGGCACCCGCCTATGAAGCGGCACCGCAGCCCACGCCGTGGCAGAGCCTCCAGCAGCCCCGCCGTCTGCCCCTGCGGCAGATGAGGACCGCTCGGCAGAGCGCATTCGCATGCTCGAGGATGAGCTTGCGCAGATGAAGACGATGCTCGCCTCCATGATGGCGGCGAACAAGGCCCAAAGGAAGTTGTCTCCATCCGTGATGCGCTCGTCAAGCAGGAGGTCCGTGAGGAGCTGTGCGAGGATATGGCGGGGAAGATTCCCATCGCCGATGCGAATCTCGACAGCCTTGACCCCCGCGCTGCAGGCGTCTTAGGAGGCTATCTGTCACAGGTGATGCAGTTCACCGACGGATTGAAAGCCCGGGACGCACGGCGCGCGTGTCTATGCATTCATCGGCACGACGGGCGTCGGAAAGACAACGACGCTCGCAAAAATCGCCGCGCATTTTGTGCTGGAGCAGAACCTCAAGGGGCGCTTATCACGGCAGATACCTACCGCATCTCGGCGGTGGAGCAGCTCAAAAAATATGCGGAGATTCTGGGGCTTCCCGTCGAGGTCGTCTACTCGGCGGCGGATCTCAAAAAGGCAATCGCGCGTCACCGCAGCAAGGATTTTGTCCTCGTGGATACGGCGGGGCGCAGCCAGTACAACGAATTCCAGATGGAGGAGCTGACCTCGCTGCTTGCCGCGTATGCGCGGATGGAGAAGCACCTCGTCGTCAGCGCGACGACGAAGGAGCAGGATGCCGTGCAGATCATCGAGCGCTTTGCTCCGTGCAAACCCGACTGCATCATCTTTACGAAAAGATGGATGAGACGCAGACGTTCGGGATGGTGCTCAATCTTCTTGCCAACCGCGGACTGCCTCTTTCGTTTCTCTCCAACGGACAGAGCGTGCCGGACGACATCATTCCGGCAACAGCGGAGCGGCTGGCAGAACTGCTTTTGAGGGAATGATATGACAGATCAGGCAACGCGGCTGCGACAGATGGTCGGTGCCGAGGGAGAGCCTGCCCCCACGGAGGCGCAGCCGCCTCCCGCTGCGCAGCAGACAGCGCCGGAACGGCCGATGCTCTCGTCTGCTCAGGCGAAGGCATGGGCGGATGTGCGCGTCGTTGCGATCACCAGCGGGAAAGGGCGGTGTCGGAAAGACCAACATCGCCGTCAATCTGGCGATTGCACTGCGCGATAAGGGGTACCGCGTGCTCGTCATCGACGCCGACCTCGGTATGGCGAATGTCGACGTGATGCTCGGCACCTCGTCGCGGCGCCATCTGCTCGATCTCCTGCGGCCGGAGGTCAAACTGGACGATGTGATCGTTGAGTCGCCGCATGGTGTTCAGTATATCTCGGGCGGCTCGGGCATCGAGAAGGCACTTGAATACGATCGTGCGGAGAAGCTGCTCCTGCAGCAGAAGCTCGCCGACTGTGCCGCGCGCGCCGATGTGATCCTCGTTGATACAGGCGCGGGGCTGGGGCGCAACGTGATGGACTTTATCCTCGCGGCGGACGAGGTGATCCTCGTGACGACACCGGAGCCAACCTCGCTGACGGATGCGTACGCCGTCATGAAGGCGTACAGCATCTACGCGGCACAGAAGAATCTCCGTCTCGTCATCAACCGCGTCTACGAGCCGAAGGAGAGCCGCGAGGTTGCACTGAAACTCCAACGGGCCGCAGAGAAGTTTCTGCACATGCCCGTGGACTGCCTCGGCTATGTCTTTGAGGACGCCTCCGTGACGAAGGCGGTACGGCGTCAGCAGCCGCTCATCAAGGCGGCACCCGCATCTGCGGCAGCGCGCTGCATTGATGCACTGGCAGAGGCGATTATCACCGGGGAAGAAATGAAAGTAAAAAGAGGCTGGAAAGGTTTTTTGCAACAAATTTTTAACTTTTCAGCTTAGCCAAGGAGGAAATTTTAGATGGCGGGCGAATTGGTAGATGCAAGGAGTATTTTATCCATCGGACAGCGATTGGAAATATTCTTTGAAAATACCGAGGAGGGGACTTCCGGATATACCAGCCGCGTGGAGGACATTGTCGGCGATGATCTCATCGTCGCGATGCCCGTGGATGAGCGGCTCGTTCCGATCATCCCCCGTGTCGGCGAGAATTTGTATGTACTTGCAGGGGGCGATGGCTGTCACTATCGCTTCTTTAGCGTACATCGCGGGCATGGGCGTCATGACGGGCGCATTCCGACGCTGCGCATTTCCATCCCTGAGTTTGTCGAGCGCTTCCAGAAGCGTGGGCTATTCCGTACCAAGGTAAATCTTACGGCGACGATCCGCCACATCGATGCCGAGGGGACGATTGATGCGCCGACGAACGTGCCGATCGTCGATCTCAGCGGCAGCGGACTTTCGTTTGTATGGCCGCAGCGCTCTGCCCATCGATACCGGTGTGGCACTCGATATCAATGATATTCCCGGCATTGGGACGATCGAGATGATGTCGAAGGTGATGCGCGTAACGCGCGTGGAGCGTGAGGACGATACGCCGGTCTATCACATCGGCATCCAGTTTCTGGCATTGTCACGCAGCATGAGGGATAAGATTATCCGCTATCTCTTCCAAGTGCAGCGTGCTCAAGTGGAGCGCGTGAGGAATGACTGATTTACAGCATTATGAGACCCATGTCCGCGGAGCCCCACAGAACCGTCGGATCGTCGCCATCGGCTCCTCGACGGGCGGGCCGCAGGCACTGCAGACGGTCATCACGGGGCTGCCGGAGCATTTTCCCTGTCCTGTCGTTGTCGTTCAGCACATGCCGGCAGGATTCACGGGAGCACTGGCGGAGCGTCTGAACGGGGTTGCCCGTGTCGAGGTTCGGGAGGCGTGCGACGGCGATGTGCTGCGGCCCGGCTGCGTCTATATCGCGCCGGGGAATCGGCAGCTGCGCGTTCGGCAGGAGGCGGGGGGACGGCGTATCGCACTCAGCGATGAGCCGCCCGTTGGGAACCACCGTCCTGCGGTGAATGTCATGTACGACTCTGTGGCGCATCTAGGGAACGATGTCGTCGCCGTCATCCTTACGGGGATGGGCTGCGACGGCAGGGAAGGGATGCGCCGGATCAAGCAAAATGGCGGCTACTGCATTGCGCAGGATGAAGCGACCTGTGTCGTCTACGGAATGCCAAAATCCGTGGTCGACGCGGGGCTGGCCGATGAGATATGCCCATTGCCCAAGATCGCGGGAGCGATTCAGGCAGCTGTGAGAAGATAGGAAGTAGGGGGAATATCAATGGATAACCAGTATATGGATATGTTCCTGGATGAGTCGCATGAGCATCTGCAGTCCCTGAACGAAGGGCTTTTGCGTCTCGAAGAGAACATGGAGGAGATCAGTGTCGTCAACGACATCTTCCGCAACGCTCACACGCTGAAGGGCATGTCTGCGACGATGGGCTTCGCGAAGATCGCGGAGCTGACGCATGAGATGGAGGATGTCCTCGACCTCGTCCGCAAGGAGCAGCTGAAGCTCAACGAGGACATCATGGACACGCTTTTCAAGTGTCTTGACTCACTGGAGCAGATGGTAGACAGCGTCGGCAACGGTGAGGCGGAGGATGTCGTCGATGTCTCCGACCTCGTCGCTAAGCTCAGCTCCATCTCCAAGGGGAACGCCTCCTCCGGCTGCAGCTCCTGCTGCAGGGGGAGCTCGCTGCCCCCGCGGCGGGTGATGCATCTGGCGGAGCGGGGAGCGATCTCGGCATTGATGACATCGACCTCGATGTCATGAAAAAGGCGAAGGACGCCGGGATGAACGTCTTCCATGTCAAGGTTACGCTGATGGAGAGCTGTGTGCTCAAGGCAGCGCGTTCCGTCATGGTCATGCATGCATTGGATGAGATCGGCGATGTCATCAAGAGCGTTCCCTCCCGGCGGAGGATCTCGAGCAGGAGAAATTTGAGCGCAGCTTCGATATCGTGACTCGCAACGGCAAGCGACGCTGAGGCGGTGACGAATGCCGTTGATACCGTCTCTGAGATCGAGGACATCGGTGTGGAGGAGCTCGATCCCTGATGCGCTCGCCAAGCCGGCTGAGCCAGCTCCTGCCGCTCCGGCAGCTGCGGCAGCACCTGCGGCAAAGAAGGCGGCAGCTCCGGCAAAGAAGGAAGGCGCAAAGGCGGCGGCTCCGAAGAAGCAGCACCAGAGCCAGAGCGTTCGTGTCGACATCGAAAAGCTCGATACGCTCGATGAACCCTCATGGGCGAGCTGGTTATCAACAAGGTACGTCTTGAACAGATCGGACAGACCCATCGCATGAGTGATCTCATGGAGACACTCGAACAGATGGATCGTGTGACGGGCGATCTGCAGAACATCGTCATGAAGGTTCGCATGGTTCCGGTCAGTGCCGTGTTCAACCGCTTCCCGCGCATGGTGCGCGACGTATCGAAGGAACTGGGGAAGGAGATCAACCTCACCATCGAGGGCGAAGAGACGGAGCTTGACCGTACCGTTATCGACGAGATCGGCGATCCGATCATGCATCTTCTGCGCAACTCCCTCGACCATGGCGTTGAGAGCCCTGATGCGCGTGAGGCAAAGGGCAAGCCGCGCGTCGGTGAGGTCGGGCTGATTGCGCGTCACGAAGGCAATAACGTCGTCATCATGATTACGGATGACGGTGCGGGCATTGACGCCAATAAGATTCGCCGCAAAGCGGTCGAAAAAGGGCATGATCACGCAGGATGAGGCAGACCGCCTCGACGATGCGGATGCCGTTCGCCTCATCTTCCTGCCAGGATTCTCCACGGCGGAGCAGATCACCGATATCTCGGGACGCGGCGTCGGCATGGACGTTGTGCGCAGCAAGATCGAGGCACTCTCCGGGCACGTCGATGTAGAGACGCATATCGACGAGGGATCCATCTTTAAGATCAAGCTCCCGCTGACGCTCGCGATCATCCAGGCGATGCTTGTCCGCGTACAGGAAGAGATGTACGCCATTCCGCTCACCTCCATCGACAGCACGGTCAACATCGAGCCGACGGATATCCAGACCATCCAGAACAAGGAGGTCATCGTCCTGCGCGGTGAGATCATCCCGATTGTCCGCATGGAGGAGGCACTGCAGGTTCCGCATGTGAAGGACTCCGAGGAGCTCTTTGTCGTCGTTGTCCATGCCGGCGAGGCGAAGGCGGGCATCGTGGTGGACAACCTCATCGGTCAGCAGGAAATCGTTATCAAGACACTGGGGAACCTCTTCGCCGGACTCAAGCTCTTCGGCGGAGCAACAGTGCTTGGCGACGGCAGAGTTGCACTCATTCTCGATGTCGCAACGATGATTCAGCAGTGAGCAGGGGAGGGAAAAGAAGATGGCAGAGGATATGAATCAGAGCGGCGCGCCGCAGAACAACCAGTACGTGGCATTCAACCTGCGTGATGAAGAATATGGTGTCAGCATTCTGAACGTGCAGGAGATCCGCAATCTCACCGATATCACCCGTGTCCCCTATTCGGCGGACTTCATCAAGGGTGTCATCAATCTGCGTGGTGCTGTTCTTCCGGTCATTGATCTCAAACAGCGCCTTGGTCTCGCGGAGACGCCGTATACCGATCGTACGCGTATCGTTACGGTATCGGTCGAGGATGTCCATGTCGGCATGCTCGTCGATGCAGTGACGGAGGTGCTGAGTCTCGAGAAACGCGCCCGTCGATACAAAGAAGGCAACCAATGCGCGTGAGAGCAGCAAGTTTATCAGCAGCATCGGAAATATCAGAGGACGACTGATCATTCTGCTCAACCTGGAGGAGATCGTCGGGCTCAAGGAGGCAAAGTAACACAGGGGTGTGCAGTAAGGGCGATCTCTAAGCGTCGCACCGCATGAGAAAAGGATTGAGTCGATGACGGTAGAAGGGGAAGACCTGACAGCTCTGTCGGATATGCAGCTCGATGTGCTGCAGGAGATCGGAAATGTCGGCGCGGGTAACTCCGCGACGGCACTTTCCCGTCTGATCAAGCATCGCATCGAGATGAATGTGCCGCGGGTGGCATTGGTTCCAATTGAAGATGTACCGGAATTTGTCGGCGGACCGGAACTCGTGGTCGTCGGTATTTTCCTGCGCGTTTACGGAAAGGCACCGAGCAATATCCTTTTTCTCATTCCGCGTGACAGCGCATTTGCACTCGCGGATACGATGTGCGGGCGTGAGGTCGGAACGACGACGGAGCTCAGTCCGATGGATGAATCCGCATTGATGGAGGTCGGCAACATCCTTGCCGGCTCATACCTCAATGCGTTCTATAGCTTCACGGGGATCAGCATGCTCCCGTCCGTGCCGGCACTTGCCGTGGACATGGCGGGGGCGATTCTCAATGTTGTTTTGGTTCAGCTCGGAGAAATGGGGGATCACGCACTTCTCATAGAGACGAAATTTTGTCGCGGATGACCGCAGCATCAAGGGACATTTTTTTCCTTGTCCCCGATCCGGGCTCATTGAGCAGCATTATGAATGCGGTAGGAGTTGGATGATATGCCGAATTTGATCAAAGTCGGCATGGCCGACTACAAGGTCGGTGCGGCTCCCGCCACACTCATCAGCTATGGACTGGGTTCCTGCATCGGCCTTTCGCTATATGATCCCAAGGAAAAAGTGGGGGGTCTGCTCCACTATATGCTGCCGGACAGCAAGCAGGCACGCCCTCCGACACACCGGCAAAGTTCATCGATACGGGATTTCCGCTCATGCTGGCGGATGTTCTGAAACTCGGTGGGGTAAAGTCCCGTCTCGTTGCAAAGATCGCGGGCGGGGCGCAGATGTTTGCGTTCTCCAACTCGACGAGTGTCATGCGCGTCGGCGAGCGGAACGCACAGGCGGCGAAAGGATCTTCTGGCGGCACATGGCATCCGCCTCATCGCCGAGGATACGGGGCTCAACTATGGACGCACCGTGTCCATCGATCTGAATGACGGTACGTATACCGTCAAGACCGTCAGCAAAGGGGATAAAACCATCTAGGGGGAAGGTGATTTCTTGTTCAAAGTGGGGATGGCGCTCGCATTTTCGGTGATCGCTGCTCTCGTCGTCTTTTTGACGGGGCTCTTTACCGATGCGCGTATTGGCACAGCATTTCTGCGCAGCCTCATCGCGTTCGTCTGTGCCGGTGCATTTACCTATCTTGTCACCTTCATTCTCGAGGCAAAAGGTTGGACAGCGTACGACAAGATGCCGGACGAGCGCATGGAAGATATGAAGAAGATCGTTTATGATGCCGATGACATCGACTTTGACGCAGAGGACGACGGCGCAGAGGATGCAATTGCGTTTGCTGAGCCCAAGGATTTCCGTCCGCTGTCGGCGGAGACGCTGACGCACATGACGTCACCGGATGAGGCGCATGAGCCGCCGGTGGATGAGACGTCGACGGGTGAGGAACCCACAGCAGTGGCACCGGCGTAGAGCTGGCGGATGCGCGGAGAGGAGATGATGCAGATGGCGGAGCCGATAGAAGAGGATATTGAGGGCTCTGTGGAAGGCGTATGAGACGGAAAAGGACCGTTGAGGTGCGAAACCGTATTGCCGAACACTATCTCCCTCTCGTACGTCTGGTTGCCGGACGCATCGCCATCAGCCTGCCCCAGCACGTCGATCGGGAAGATCTTCTGAGCAGCGGTTTCTTTGGCCTGCTCGATGCGATCGAGCGATACGAGCTCACGCGCGGCAATAAAGTTTGAGACCTATGCGGGCGTACGCGTACGCGGTGCGATGCTTGACCACCTGCGTGCAAAGGACTGGATTCCCGTCAGCGTACGTCAGAACATCAAGCGCTATGAAAAAGCTGTAGCTCATCTGGAAGGGACTCTTGGGCGTACGGCGACAGATCAGGAGCTGGCGGAGGAAATGGATCTCAGCATAGAGGAATTACATCGTCTTGAGAGCCAGGTCAGTGCAGCGACCGTGATCCCCCTTGAGGAGTATCTCCGCACCGATGCTCAGGCCTCCCTCGAGGATGGTCCTGTGGAGCATGCAGAGTGGACGGAGGTCAAGGAAACGCTTGCCGCTGCGATTGAAAAGCTCCCTGAGAAGGAGCGAACGGTCGTGGCGCTCTACTATTATGACGAAATGACACTAAAGGAGATTGCGGCTGTTCTCCACCTGTCGGAGGCGCGCATTTCCCAGCTGCATACGAAGGCAATCTTCCGTATGCGGGGCTCTCTGGCACGGATGAATGATGCCGGTTAACCTGCGCATCGCCCCGACGAAAATCGTTGTAATCGAAGCGCAATTATGAAGGATCGGGAGTGGGAATTATGGAACGTATCGTTGGGGGAAGAAAAGAGGGCTTTCAGCTCGCCCTGCGTGAGGATGGTGCCTACCTTACCGTTTATCCGGAGGAGCCGGATGCGGACGTCGTTGACCTGTCCGCTCTGCGTGAGAAGATCGAGGCGGCGGGCGTTACGGACTACGATGTCCTCCAGCTCGCGTATCTCGTGCGCTCGGCAGAAGGGGTTGAGGAAAAACTCAACGCTGCCACTGAGGACGGGGAGGATAACCTCACCATCCCCTTTACCATCGAGATCCCGAACGATGCGATGTCGGCAGCGGTACGCTTCGACGATAAGAAGGGAAATCTGCCGCCGTCCGTCGCGGATGTATTGGATGCGCTGAAGGGCGAAGAAGGTCGTCTACGGCATTGATCGCGAAGCGATTGGGCGCGGCGTTGCGCGCCTCACGCCCTTTATGGCGGCGCGCGGGACAGCACCCGTCGCGGGCGAAGATGCACGGATCGAAAAGAAATTCGACATGGGCGTCAAGGGACGCCCTGCAGAGCGTGCTTTTGATCGCGTCGACTACAAGGACATGAACATCTTTCTTCGGGCGGCGATTGGCGATGTCCTCGTCGTCCGTACCCCGGAGACGCAGGGCACCCCAGGGAAAAATGTATTCGGCGAAGAGGTTGCGTCGAGACCCGGAAAGCCGATCAATCTTCCACAGGGAAAGAACACCAAGGTAGTCAACAACGACGAGCTGGTCGCCGTCATCGACGGGCAGATCGTCGATGACGGGAAGAAGGTCAGCGTCGATCCGCATCTGGTCATCGACAGCAGTGTCGATGTGGGAACGGGCAATATTGACTTTGCCGGCAGCGTGGAGATACGCGGTGACGTCGAGAGCGGATTCTCCGTCAAGGCAGCTGGTGATGTTGAGATCAAGGGGCATGATCGGCGGCGCGGAGGTTGAGGGGCGCAACGTCATCGTGCACGGCGGCATCCGCGGCATGAACGTGGGAAAAATCCATGCGCGCGAGGATGTGAGCATCGCCTTCGTTGAGAATGCGAACATCACGGCAGGGCGCGATATTTTCGTCAACGACGTCGTGCTTCACTCGGTGATGCGCGCGGGACATCATGTCACTGTTGAGGGGCAGCGCGGATTTATCACGGGCGGCTCCGTTGGGGCAGGGGAGTCCATACGCGCAAAAATCCTTGGAAATAACTTCTATGTGCAGACCAACATCAATGTCGGCATCGATCCGAATCTCAAGCACAAATACGACAACCTGCTGAAAGAGTATCAGGCGGCGGATAAACAGCTGACCCAGGTGCGGCTTGCCCTTGAAACGCTGAAAAAACAGCCGCTCATGAGTCTGTCGGAACGCCGCCGAGAGCAGCTTGCCGAACTGACCCATGTGCAATTTCCTCTGGCAACGAAGATCAAGCGAATGAAGGATGAGCTGGAGGAGATGCGCGAGGAGCTGGAACAGATGAAGAACGGCTCCGTCGAGGCGTCGGATACCATTTTCCCGGGGGTCAACATCATCATCAGCGGGGTGAAAAAGACCGTGGACAGCGAACTGCGCCGTGCCAAGCTGCAGGTTCTTGAAGGGGAAGTCGTCACAGGCATTCTGTAGAAAAGGAGACAGCACCATGAACGTCACGCCAATCAGCATGCAGATGATGATCCCGCAGTCCAATGAAGCGGGGAATGTTCAAAAGCAATATGCAGAACCAGGTCAATGTTCAGCAGACCTTTGAATCCCTGCGCCAGAAACAGGATGCGGAGCTCGCACGTCAGCAGGTACGTGCGAAGGAAAAAGGCGAGTGACGACGCGCGTGTCGAGGACGATCCCGGAACGGGAACGCCGTCAGGGACAGCGCGGCAGGGGACAGGGCGGACGAGAGCAGCGGGAGGATCATGGTGCAGAGCTCCTTCAGCGACTTGCTGCTGACCCCAATCGTGGTGTGCACCTTGATATTAGCTTGTAGGGAGGCGGCCTGTTATTATTTCCATCACCGAAATCCTAGGCGCACTCATCATACTGGGAGCCGTACTGCTCCTCATCGTGCGCTACATCATCCATCGCCGCCAGCGCAGCGAGGAAGATGATGAGGAACTGGCAGAATCCATCGAGAAACTAAAAAAAGAGCTCCGACAGTCGGCGGACACCATCATCAAGCGCCTAGGCACCCACGTGACAAAACTCGAAGGACTCCTGCGTGAGGCAGATCAGCGGTGCACGCAGCTGGAAACGCGTGTGGCGGATGCACAGCGCCTAGAGTGGGCACTCCAGCAACGCATCGAAGAACTCGAACGCCGTCTTCGTGACCTCGGCGGAACCGTGCCCCCTGCGGCCTATACCGCATCACGCGCGGGCACTGTTCCTCCGATGCCGCCTTCGGTTCAGCCGACGGAGGCGCAGCGCACGGACGGCGATGCCTTTGCCGCCGTCCTGCATCAGTCCATCCTGCGCGAGCAGATGCGTAGTACCGCTCCCGCAGCGATGCCCGCTGCACCGCATCCGCAGCAAGCCATGCAGCCTGCGATGCAGGTACAGCCACAGGCACGTCCCGTTGCGCCTCCGCCACCTGTACCGCAGCCACCTGCGCCGATGCCGCAGCAGACGCCGGTTCCCGCACCACGGGAAGAGGACGGTATGCCGGAGGAAGAGGTGCAGCCCGCCGCGCAGGAAGATGAGTCCATCAACAAGGCACGCGCCCTCCTGCGCGCCGGGCGCACCATCGAACAGGTTGCGCGTGAGACCGGTGTCGAGATCGGTGCGCTCCGCCTGATGAAGCAGATGACGCAAAAGGATTGAGAAGGTACGGATCAAATCCAAATCGGATGGGACTTCATTTTTATCGGCGATTCCTTGACAAGATGCGAAAAGGTCGGTATAATAGCCACTGTTCGGGACGTAGCTCAGCTTGGTAGAGCGCTTCCTTGGGGTGGAAGAGGCCGCAAGTTCAAATCTTGTCGTTCCGACCATTGTTTTGAACATTGCTGGAGTATTCAGTATGTGATGCTGAGTACTCTTTTTTATTATGAATAAGCGCACGTGTAGGATTGAGCGATGCCGTTTTTCAGAGTCAGCGTTGAGGTGACTTGAAAACAGAGGACAAATCTGCTAAGATAAAGATACAAAAGAGAGACACCGCAAGGCGTCACCTCTTCACAGTTGATAGGCTAACCGCTTAGTTTGGTAGACGTGGGCGGTTAGCTCTTTTTTATGGCAATCATTAAGCCAGTGACGAGAACAATGATTAAAATGAACTCGTAATAACCCATAGTGCACCACCTCCCGCTTATAGAGTTGGAGAGGTGAAGAGTGTAGACGCCCTACTTGTTGTCTCTTTCGACATTATACAGATGGCGGGAAAAGTGTAATGACCCTCTATAAGCAGCAACGTCTTACAGAATCAGTGTTGAGATGCTTTGAAAAGAAATGGGCAAATCTGCTGATAGGGATACAAAAGAGAACCACCGTAGGGCGCTACTCCTTCAGATGAAAATAAACCGTCCTGTGTCAAAAGTAGGGCGGTTGTTTCTGCAATCGTTAAGCCAGTGCAAACTCGATGCAAGATAATTGACAGAATCTATACAAACATCTTGCGAACGCTGTGTGAATCTGTTATCATAAAGACAGAAAAGGAGAACCCCTCTCTGGCGGCTGCTTCTTCACATGGCTATGAAATACACCGCTCACGTTTGGGACGCAGGGGCGGTTTTTCTTTTGCAGCGTGATCGGACGGATGGCGTATGCGGCGTCTGTCGAAGGAGGGCAGGTATGGATGTTATCGTAGATCGCGGCGTGCTGCAGGTGCTGCTGCTCGCCGTGATGTTTCTCTCCATTATGGTAGAGATCAAGACGGGCGGGCTGGGCGTCGGTGTCCTGCTCGGGATTGTCGCGGCGGCGGTGTTCTGGGGCAGTCAGTATACGCGCGGTCTGGTGGAGTTCTATCACATCGCGGTGTTTCTTGTCGGTGTGCTGATGATCATTGTGGAGATCTTGCTGCCAACGGTCGGACTGCTCGCGGGGCTGGGCGTTGCAGCGATGCTCTACAGCATAGTGCTCGCGCTCGGCGGCGACATCGGCGCACTTGCAGCGCTCGGCATCGCTCTTGCTATCTCAGTGGCGATATTCCTGCTCGTCGTTGCCCGTCTGCCGTCGAGCCGACTGTGGAATAAGCTGGTTCTTCACAATAGCTCGCGTACGGAGGAGGGCTATGTCAGTACCGTCGGGGCGGTCGATCTCATTGGAAAGATGGGCAAGGTGCTCACGGAGCTGCGGCCTGCGGGGACGGTACAGATCGACGGCCGCCCCGTGGATGTCGTCTCCGAGGGCGCATTTATTGAAAAAGGGGACGCGCGTTGTCGTCCTGTCCGTGAGCGGCAGCCGTGTGGTAGTACGTGAGGCATAATGTTTCGGGTGGATGAACACACATCTAGGAGGTTTTCATGGGTACACTATTCGGAGGAGCATTCCTCGTTGTCATCGTTATCCTGGCGGTTTCGATCTTTCTCCATTTCGTTCCGCTCGGGCTGTGGGTCTCGGCGATCTCGGCAAATGTCTCGGTCGGCATTGTCTCCCTGATCGGGATGCGCCTGCGCCGCGTTCCGCCGAGCCGCATCGTTCTGCCACTCATCAAGGCAAATAAGGCGGGGCTGGATGTGAGCGTCAACCAGCTCGAGGCGCACTACCTCGCAGGCGGTAATGTGGACAAGGTGGTGGATGCGCTGATCGCGTCGCATCGCGCGCAGATCGCCCTCCCATTCGAGCGCGCAGCGGCAATTGACCTCGCGGGGCGCGATGTGCTCGACGCAGTGCAGATGAGTGTCAATCCGAAGGTCATCGAGACGCCGATTGTCTCTGCCGTGGCGGCGAACGGCATCGAGCTGAAGATCAAGGCGCGTGTCACGGTGCGTGCGAACATCGACCGTTTGGTTGGCGGTGCAGGGGAACCGACGATCATTGCACGTGTTGGCGAAGGCATCGTGACGACGGTCGGCTCCTCGCAGAGTCACAATGACGTGCTCGCCAATCCGGACGACATCTCGAAGACCGTGCTTGGCAAGGGACTCGACGCAGGAACGGCATTTGAGATCCTCTCCATTGATATTGCCGATGTCGATGTCGGGCGCAACATCGGTGCGGAGCTGCAGACCGATCAGGCGGAGGCGGATAAGCGCATCGCGCAGGCAAAGGCGGAGGAACGCCGTGCGATGGCAGTCGCGCGTGAGCAGGAGATGAAGGCGTACACGCAGGAGATGGAGGCCAAGGTGGTCGAGGCGCAGGCAGAGGTGCCACACGCCATGGCACAGGCGCTGCGCGAGGGCAAGCTCGGCGTCATGGATTACTACCAGCTGAACAACATCCAGTCGGATACGGATATGCGCCATGCGATCAGTGCGTCGGGGAAGCAGAATGACAAGCATCCGTCTGCCCCCGTAAAGTGAGGAATGCGCCATGGAATTTCTCGTCGTAGTCGGCATCCTGATTGCGATCAGTGTGCTCGATGACCGTGTGCGCGGAAAGAAAAAAGTTCCGCCGCCGACCGTACCACAGGAGATTCCCCGTCAGAGGCGCGGAGCACAGAAGGGCGGTGCGTTCGAGATCCCGCCGATGCGCGGCATCCCCGGCCGCATCGAGATCGGGACCGTCGATCCGACGGAGGCAGAGCGCGCACTGCGCGAAAAGTGGGAGACGGAGCGCAGAGCCGCCGAGAAAGCGGCGGCGCATCGACATGCGGAGAAGCAGCACGCCGCGCAGGAGCGGCGCGCTGAGATACTGTCTGCTGCAGAATCTCCTGTGATGCAGGGGCTGCCGCAGTGGACCGCGCAGACGATGCAGCAGGCGGTGGTGATGGCGGAGATCTTGGGGAAGCCACGCGCCCTGCGCCGCTTTCACAGCGATAGCAAAGAAAAACGAGGATTGCCACATCGGCAATCCTCGTTTTTCTCCTCTTACTGATCTTATTCAGCTGATTTGCCATGTCTGCTGCACTGCGGTCGCCCTCCACCGCTGTGATGATGGGCTGAGCGCCGAGCATGACCGTGGAGCCGTCCGCATACGCATCCGCAGCAGCGTGCCCATTCTTATAGGCCGCCGCGAGGTTGCCCATGACAAAGTAGGCGCGCTCCGCCGAGGTCATACCGTTGGCAGGGGCGGGCGTCACGAACTCCTTCTTGTTGATGTAGACGGTGCCGTTATTCACCGTGACCTTGCCGCCGCTCATCTCGGTCAGCTTCTTGGCGTAGTTGTCACGGCGCGAGGGCATTTGACGGATGGTCAGCGGCACCGGACATGATGGAGACGACATTGGCGGAGTTGTTGCCGTCCATGTCGATGACGCGCTGCCATACCGCTGCCGTTGCTCCCGGGTTATACGGAGAGCGCGAGATGTAGTCAAAGGCGAGGTTATCTGCCTCCCACTCCATCGGTTTGGTGAGTCCCCTGTCCGCTCCATATATTGGCAGCGATTGCACCGAGCACCGTACCCGTTGCACTTGCAAGAATTGCGGGACCAAGCGAACGCTTCATGCCTTTGGCGGGGTGATCCTTCTGCCCATGCCCCATCTCATGGGCGAGGACAACGGCGATCTCATCCTCGTTGTTGAGGTAGTTGTAAAGCCCCGTATTGACGCTCATATTATGTCCGAGCGTACAGAATGCGTTGAAGCTGTTCTCATTGTTGATGAAATAGAGGTACGGACGGTCGTAGATGGTCGCGTCCTGCGAACCGATCGCCGCCGTCAGATTGGTGAAAATGCGGTCAAGCTGATTGTTGAGCGCGTAGTCGTCATTGACCCCGTACTTTTCGCGCAGCTGATTGTTCAGCGCCTGACGACCCTCTTCCGTCGTGTTGTAGTACTTGATCTCTTTGTTCATCTCAGCGGACGCCGCAATACCGCCGACGATCGCACCGATGATGTTGCCCGTGCTGGCCTCGGCCACCGCCGGGGTACTGAGGGTAATACCACTCGCCATGGAGATGGAGAGAGCAAGTGCGACACCGCTTCGCATCAATTTTTTCTTATTCATAATTCCTCCTAACGTATGAACCGATGAACATATTATATCGGATGAAAATATTTCTGTCCAGTATAGAGGGAAAGAAGCGCGTCGCCGTAAGCGCAGAGCAGGTTTTGTGAGAGTAGGACTTTTTTTCTTCTGCGTGCGCAGAGGAGGCGCCATTCTTGACACCATACACAAAAAAACATTAAAATATATAAGAATATGCGCTTATTTATGAACGAGGAGGTGGCCGTTATCTTTACGGAAATACTCATGATAATTATCGCCATTGGCGTTGGCGCTGCAGCCGGCTATACGGCGCGCAAGCGTGCGGCAGAGGCACAGATAGGATCAGCCGAAAGTGAAGCAAAACGCATTGTCGACGAGGCTGGGAAGGCGGCGGAGACGAAGCGGAAGGAAGTGCTGCTCGAAGCCAAGGAGGAGATCCAGCGGCAGCGACAGGACTTTGAGCGTGACACGAAGGAACGCCGCAGTGAACTGCAGCGGATGGAGCGTCGTACGATCCAGAAGGAGGAGAACCTCGACCGCAAGCTGGAATCCATCGAGAAGAAGGAGGAAGGCCTCGCACGTAAGGAGGCACGCATCGACAAGACGCAGGCAGAGGTCAGCGCGCTCTATGAGAGCCAGCGGCAGGAGCTCGAGCGCATCTCGGGTCTGTCCTCCGAGGAGGCACGCACCGTGCTCATGGCAGAGGCGGAGGAAGAGCTGAAGCATGAGAAGGCACGCAAGATTAAAGAATATGTCCAGCAGACGAAGGACGAGGCGGACAAGGCAGCACGTGAGATTCTGAGTGTCGCCATCCAGCGCTGTGCCGCCGATCACGTGGCGGAGACGACGGTCTCGGTCGTTGCTCTGCCGAACGATGAGATGAAGGGCCGCATCATCGGGCGCGAGGGGCGCAATATCCGCACATTGGAGACGTTGACGGGCATCGACCTCATCATCGACGATACGCCCGAGGCGGTCATTCTTTCGGGCTTTGATCCCGTACGCCGTGAGGTGGCGCGGATCGCGCTCGAAAAGCTGATTCAGGATGGACGCATTCATCCGGCACGCATCGAAGAGATGATCGAGAAGGCACGCCGCGAGGTCGATCAGCGCATCAAGGAAGCAGGGGAGCAGGCGACGTTCGAGACGGGCGTGCACGGCATCCATCCCGAGCTGGTGCGTCTGTTGGGGCGGATGCGCTATCGCACGAGCTACGGACAGAACGTGCTGGCGCACTCCATCGAGGTTGCGCATCTCGCGGGGCTGATGGCGGCGGAGCTGGACTGCGACGTCATGCTCGCGAAGCGCGGCGGCCTCCTCCATGATATCGGCAAGGCGGTCAGCCACGAGATCGAGGGGCCGCACGTCACCGTGGGGGCTGATCTCGCGCGCAAGTACCGCGAGTCGAAGGAAGTCATCAACATCATCGCGTCCCATCACGGTGATGAGGAGGCGACAACGGTGGAGGCCGTGCTCGTCGCAGCGGCAGATGCCGTCTCGGCGGCACGTCCCGGCGCACGGCGCGAGAGCCTCGAGTCCTACATCAAGCGACTCAAGGCGCTGGAAGAAATTGCGGAGTCGTTTGACGGCGTGGAGCGTTGCTTTGCCATCCAGGCGGGCCGCGAGATTCGCGTGATGGTAAAAGCCGGACAAGGTGGATGATGCGGGAGCGGCAGTTCTCGTACATGATATTGTAAAAGAAGATCGAGGGCGATCTCGAGTATCCAGGGGCAGATCAAGGCAACAGTGATCCGTGAGACACGCGTTGTGGACTATGCCAAGTAGGGATGACCTCTATGAGCGGGCGCGGGGACGTGCCCGCTCGCCGTTCCTGCTCCATGGATACGCTCTCGATCATGGAGATGGCGGATATGTTTGACTTTCTGCGCAGACATTTTTGGAGGAACGCGCGCGGTGCGGCATCGGACGGAGCAGGCGCGCCCGGGGTTCAGCTGCTCGCGTCCGTCCTCGTCTGTTTTCCTGAGATTCAGGCGGTGTCCTACGAGCCGCACAGCGGCCTTCTGACGATGGACTTTGTCCTGCGGGGGACGGTGCCGGAGGATGAGATGGAGGCGTTTGCCGAATTTCTCGCTGAGAGCATTGAGACCTATCAGGGACTTGAGGGCGGCATGGCGAGCGAGATGGAGTTCACCTACGAGCACCATGAGGGGCTCATGATGCTGCATCTCGCACGGCGGATGGATGAGGTGACGGAGCGGGAGATTGGGCTTACGGTCCAGCTTTTGACCGATCGCTTTGGAGAGGCACTGCTCGTGGATGCGCATGGGGCGGACGTGCCCGATGCGGAGTTTCGACAGATGCAGCATGATGCGCTTGATCGTATGCTGACCGCCGTACGCGAGATGCCGCTGCGCGATCGTCTTGTTGGGATTCGGGAACGCGACCAGGTCGTGGTCTATAACCGCTGATGGAGCATGAGAGGAGGGAACGCCGTGCGCATACTGATCGTCGGTGATGTCGTCGGACACGCGGGACGGCGTGCCTTTCGCACACTTACGCCGCGTCTGCGCGCGGAGCGCGGCATTGATGTCGTCATTGTCAATGGGGAGAATTCGGCCGGCGGCAAGGGCTATACGCGCAAGGCGCTCGATGAGCTCTATGCAGGCGGAGCCGATATTGTCACCTCGGGCAATCACGTCTGGGATAAGAAGGAAGTTTTTTCCTTTGTCGATGATGAGCCGTTTCTCATCCGTCCAGCAAACTATCCTGAGGGAGCGCCGGGAAAAAGGATTCTGCATTTTTCCCGCCAAGACGGCGAGTATCGGCGTGATGAATCTCTCGGGGCGGTCGTTTATGCCGCCGATGGACTGTCCCTTCCAGAAGGCGGATGAGATTCTTGCCGCGCTGGAGGATCAGGCGGATATCATCGTCCTGGATTTTCACGCAGAGACCACGTCGGAGAAACTTGCGATGGCGCATTATCTGGACGGCCGTGCGGACATTGTTGTCGGCACGCATACGCACGTCCAGACGGCAGATGCTCGCATTCTGCCGGGCGGGACGGCGTACATCACCGATCTCGGCATGGTCGGGGCGCAGAATTCGGTACTCGGCGTGCGCACAGAACTCATCATTCAGAAGTTCCGTACGGGGATGCCTGTGCGATTTGATATGGCAGAAGGTCCTGCGGAATACGCGGCGGTCATCGTGGATATCGATCCTGCGGGGCAGCGCACTGCATCGATTGAGCCACTTTTGCTGCGCGAAGCGGAATAGGGAGTCAAGGAGAAGATATATGCCAAGCGATTTGCATATCCATACGACCTTCTCCGACGGCAGGAATACGCCGGAGGAGATCATGGAAGCAGCAAAGGCTGCAGGGCTGCGCTACATCTCCATTACGGATCACGACTCGGTCGAGGGCGTGACGGAGCTGTATGAGAGCGGACACATTTCCTCCGGCAGCCTGCGGCTGATCCCCGGGTGGGATTCAGTACGGGCGATGGCGGGCACGACGTCCATATCCTGGGCTACAACATCGACATCTACAATGCGGAGCTGCAGGAAAAACTCGAGGAGATCAGCGAGGCGCGGTGGACGCGCTTCACGGAGATCGTGGAGCTCCTGCGGGGCCTCGGCTACGAGATCGGTGAGACTGAGGTGCTGACGGATGAGGGGATGTGCAAGGCCATCGGCCGCTCCCACGTCGCACGTGTGCTGGTGAAAAAGGGGCTACTTTCGACTCCGTCCGCGCCTGCTTCGACCAGCTGCTGAAGCGCGGGCAGCCTGCCTATGTGCCGCATTTTCCGCGTCTCTGCCGAGGAGCTCATCAGCCTCATCCGCGGGGCGGGCGGGATCCCCGTCCTCGCAAATCCCAAGGCAGTCGGTGATGAGACGGTCATCATGACGCTCGCTGCACAGGGGCTTCAGGGGATTGAGGCGTTTTATCCCACCTACGATCGGCAGGATACGCAGCACTATCTGGATGTGGCGCAGCAGCACGGACTTCTCGTATCGGGCGGCTCGGATTACCGCGGCTTTCCCGGACGCGGAACAGAGAGATCGGTCAGTTCACGATCGAGGATGTCTACGCGGAAAAATTTCTATCGTCCGCCGCAGCATACGTGAGGATACCGTAAAAGCACTGATAAATTCGGCACCACCATCTTGACGCATCTTTTTCGCCCGCACTTCGGCGGAAAAATCCTCCGAGCCCCACTCTGCGTCCGGTTTTCCACCTTGTTCGGACAAAAAAATCTACGCCAATCTGGCAGACCTCATTTTATCAGCGCTTCCTAAAAAGAGGAGGGACACAATGGACGTCATTGCCCTTGTCGGCCCGAGTGGAACGGGAAAAAGTCACCGCGCACTGTGGGTCGCCCGAAAAAATGGTGCAGATGCCATCATCGACGACGGTATCCTCATCAAAGATGGTAAAGTGGTCGGTGGCACATCGGCAAAGAAGGAAAAGAACCGCATCATGGCGGTACGGCGTGCGATTTTTGTCCTTCCAGGACATGCTGCCGACGTACGCCGCGCGATCGAGGAGTGCGCACCACGCCGCATCCTGATCCTCGGCACCTCGGAGAATATGGTGCAGAAGATCGCGAAGGCACTTGGCATCGGTCCGGTCGGAAAGATCATCCGCATTGAGGACGTCGCCTCCAAGAAAGATATGGAGATTGCCCAGTATCACCGCCTGAAGCGTGGCGAACACATTATTCCCGTGCCGAGCATTGAACTAAAGCCGCATTTTTCGGGCTATCTCATCGACCCAATCAAGAGCTTTTTCAAGACCTCCTCATCGAAGCGGCGCAAGCTCGGGGAGCGCTCCATCGTGCGCCCTGTATTCAGCTACTATGGAAAACTCATCATCGACGACTCGGTCATCAAGAACATCGTGCGCATTGCCGCTGAGCAATTCGAGGACGTGTACCGTGTCGGCGGGACGCGCGTCCGCCACATCGTGAACGGGGACGACGATCTCGGTATCACGGTCTCATTGGAGGTTGTCTTCGCCTACGGGCATGCCATCCAGGAGACCATGGTCGCGCTGCGCCGCCGTCTGCAGACGGAGATCGAGCGCATGACGGGCATGGTCGTCCACGAGGTCGATATCCTGGTCAAGAGCCTCCACGTCGGCGCACAGCCCCCTCTACATGCCGAAGGATAACGCGATGACGAAAAAAACTTATCATTTTTTTAAGAAAAAAAGAAAGAATCAAAAGGATTTTTTATGGGGACGTAGAACTAAATATATATCTATTACGTATGTCGATTTTTGTGTGCGTAAAGAATCGGGGAAAGGAATGTGACGTTTCATGCTGGAGCAGGTGGTCAATACCTCGGTGATAGATGTCAGCAGCCGTGCCATGGCAGCATCGACGCTTCGCCATGAGGTGCTCAGCAACAACATCGCCAACGTGAATACACCGAACTTCAAGCGGAGTCATGTCCGCTTTGAGGATCTGCTGAAAAAGGAATTGGGGCTGGAGGACGATCCGCTGATGCCGGTCGTGCGTACGCATGACCGCCACCTTCCGTTAGCGTACCGCGGGAAGGCACACGGAGTCATCGAGCAGGAGAATACGACCAATATGCGCCTGGATAACAACAATGTCGATATCGACGTTGAGATGGCGGAGGTCGCAAAGAACCAGCTTTATTACAATGTACTTGCCAATCAGCTGGGGGGGCACATCAGTAGAATGAAGAGTGTCATCACCAGTGGTCAGGGCTGATCGGAGGGCACGATATGGGAATGTTTTTGGGAATTGATACGGCGGCGTCCGGGCTTACAGCGGAACGCCTTCGCATGGACGTGATCTCCAACAATATCGCAAATGCGAATACGACACGGACACAGGGCGGGGGTGCCTATCACCGTCGCTACGTCGTGTTTCAGCCGCGCGAGAAGGGGCATGGCATCGGCTTTGAGTCCTTCCTGGCGCGTGCGTCGAACCGTATGCGCCCCGGCGACGGCGTACGTGCCGTCGGCATTCGCGCAGACAACACGCAGGGGCCTCTGGTCTATGAGCCAGGACATCCGGACGCGAACGCAGACGGTTACGTGGAGCGCCCAAACGTCAACATCGTCGCCGAGATGGTCGATATGATTTCGGCCTCGCGTGGCTACGAGGCGAATACGACGACGATCAACGCCGCGAAGTCCATGGTCAATGCGGCACTCCGCATCGGCGGCGGAAACTGATGCACACATTGTAAGGGGATCCATTATGGAAGTACAAGCACTGCAAATGACTCCTGTAACGATGCGTGCACCCAGCCATCTGGGCGAGACCATCGACAAATCCCAACGCAAAGATTTCGGCACCTATCTCAAAGATGCCCTCTCCGAAGTCAATCATCTTCAGCTTGCATCAGAGGAGCAGACGAAGCTGCTCGCTGCAGGCGAAGTCGAAGATGTATCTCAGGTTATCGTGGCAGGGCAGAAGGCTGAAATTGCCCTGCAGCTTACCTTGCAGATGCGCAATCGCGCCGTTTCTGCCTATCAGGAAATCATGCGGATGCAGGTATAACTGAAACTGCCGTTTTGTTTGCACCCTCGCGGGGAAGCACAACCGCGGTGACTTGAAGGGAAAGAGATTATGGGAGAGTGGAAAGAGCGCAGCCTTGCCTTGTGGAAACGCTTTGACAAGCGGCAGCGTTATATCATGCTCGGCTCGGCACTCGCAATTCTCGTACTGATCTTTGGTCTCAGTTTCTGGTACGGCAGCAAGCCCGATATGGTTCCGCTGTTCACCGACATGGAGACCAAGGATGCGGGCGAGGTCGCGAATCAGCTGCGTGAATCGAAGATCAGCTACGAAATACAGGAGAATAAGTCGGGCACGACGATTCTCGTTCCGACGGCGAATGTGCATGAGGCACGCCTCAACCTTGCCGTGCAGGGACTTCCGCACGGGAACAAGGGATTCGAGATCTTCGATGACAGCAAACTCGGTGTGACCGAGTTCCAGAACCGCGTCAACTACCTGCAGGCACTGCAGGGCGAGCTGACGCGTACCATCGAGCAGATCGAGGCCGTCGATAAAGCACGTGTTCACATCGTGTTGCCCGAGGACAGCCTTTACAAAAAAGAGGAGAAGCCGGCGACGGCTTCCATTATGCTGCGCTTGAAGCCTCACGCGGAGCTGACGAAAAAGGAAATCAAAGGCATTGTCAACCTCGCGGCACACAGCATCAAGGGCCTGACGCCGGAGAACATCACGATCGTCGATGATACGGGCAAGATCCTGAATGATCCCGACGATCAGGATGAGAAGGGGCTTGGCGCAAAGACCATCACACAGCTTGAGATGACGCGCAAGGTGCAGGACAACATCGAGAAAAAGGTGCAGACCCTGCTCGATCAGACGCTCGGGGAAGGGCGTGCATTTGCCCGCGTCAGCGTGGAGCTGGACTTTGACGACCGCCTGACGGATCGTCAGACCTTTACTCCTGTGGTGGATGATGCAGGCATCATCCGCAGCCAGCAGGACATCTCCGAGAGCTATAACGGCAGTTCGACGAATCCCGGCGGCCCTGCGGGCGTGCAGAGCAACGTCCCGGGCTATGTTGAGCAGGAGTCAAATGCGAACGCTGCCTACGAGAAAAAAAGAATCCACGAAGAACTACGAGATCAACGAGGAGCGTCAGCACGTGATCGCCTCCCGGGCTCGATCCGCCGTATGACGGTTGCTGTCCTTGTCAATGACGACGTAACACAGCCGCAGCAGGAGAGCATCCTGCGCACGGTGAGCAGTGCGGCAGGCATCAATCAGACGCGCGGCGATACGATCTCCGTTGAGCCCCTGCCGTTCAGCACGGAGGCGGCAGACCGCCGTGCCGCAGAGCTGCAGGCAGAGAAGGATCGTCAGGATCGTATCTTCTACATGCAGGTCGGCGCCGTTCTTCTCGTCATCGCCCTCATCGTTGCTGCGATTCTCATGTATCGCCGCAAGAAGCGTCTCGAGCGTGAGGCTGCCGAGGAGGCAAAGCGCCTCGAAGAAGAGCGTCTTGCCGAGGAGCGTGCCGCTGCAATCGCTGCCGGCGAGGTCGAGGAAGAGGATCTCTCTGAGGAGGAGCAGCAGCAGATGAACGAGAAACTCGCGCTTCTTGCGCTCATCGACAGCAAGCCTGAGGAGGTCGCGCTCCTGGTCAAGACTTGGCTTACGGAGGAGGAGTAACCATGCCGGATCTATATGGCAGCGGTGATCTGACCAACCAGCAGAAGGCGGCGATCCTCTTTATCGCCATTGGTCCTGAGTACTCTGCGAAGCTATTTCAGCACATGGACGACGACGAGATCGAGCAGCTGACGCTTGAGATCGCCAACCAGAAACAGGTCTCATCTGCTCTCAAGGCGGAGGTCATCTCAGAGTTTTATTCCATGTGCATGGCACAGGACTACATCTCCTCGGGCGGTCTGCAGTATGCGCAGAACGTTCTGGAAAAAGGCACTCGGCCCGGACAAGGCACTCGAGATCATCAACCGTCTCACAACGAGTCTGCAGGTGCGTCCGTTCGACTTCCTGCGCAAAGACCGACCCGGCACAGCTCATCAACTTCATCCAGAACGAGCATCCCCAGACCATCGCCCTCATCATGGCGTATCTGGAACCGGATCAGGCGGCGATCGTTCTCGGGGCATTGCCTCCGGAGTCGCAGGTCGAGGTCACGAAGCGTATCGCAACGATGGATCGCACCTCACCGGACTCCATCCGCGAGGTCGAGCGCGTGCTGGAACGAAAGCTGTCGTCCATGGTGACGCAGGACTTCACGACGGCAGGCGGCATCAAGGCGATTGTCGAAGTGCTCAACCGCGTCGACCGTACGACGGAGAAGGCGATTGTCGAGACCCTCGAGGTCGACAACCCCGAGCTTGCCGAAGAGATCAAAAAGCTCATGTTCGTGTTCGAGGACATCGTCCAGATCGACGATCGCTCGCTGCAGCTTGTCCTGCGACAGGTCGAGACCAAGGATCTCTCCCTCGCACTCAAGGCAACGCCGCAGGAAGTTGCAGAAAAAGTATACAAGAATATGTCGACGCGTGCGGCAGATATGCTGCGCGAGGAGATCGAGTTCATGGGCCCGGTCAAGATCCGCGACGTGGAGGAGGCACAGCAGAAGGTTGTCGCCGTCATCCGCGTGCTCGAGGACAAGGGCGAGATTGTGATTTCGCGCGGCAAGGGAGACGAGATGATTGTCTAGAGTTATCAAGGCCGCCATCTGGGAGGAGAATCCGCATCTCATCGACGTCCCCGCCCCCTCTGTTCCGCCGTCCGCAGACGGCATGGAGGACGGTGTCAGCGAGGAGACCGTCCAGTTCCTGCTCTCGCGCATCGAGGAGCGTGAACACGCGATTGATGTCCGCAGCGAAGAGCTGGACATGGAGATCGCCGTGCGCCGCGGTGAAATCGAACAGGAGCGGGAGCGACTTCTCAGCGAGGCGAAAGAGCAGATCGAAAAGGAGCGCGAGGAAGCGCGCCAGGCGGGACATGACGAAGGTTTTGCTGCCGGCAGAGAGGCAGGCGAGGCCGCCGTACGCGAGGAGATGGAGGATTTCATCCGCCAGACCAATGCGAAGGCGGAGAAGACCCTGCGCGATGCGCACGACGCGATGCGTGACTACCTCATGCAGGCGGAGGACGTCATCGTTTCGATTGCGATGACCGCCGTGGAGCGCGTTCTTCCACAGCACTTCATCGATGTGCCGCAGATGGTTCTGCCCATCGTGCGCGACGCCATCGAGCGTGTCAAGGATCAGAAAGAGATTGTCGTCCACGTTCCGCCGGACAGCTATGACTTCGTGCTGATGGCGCGCGATGAACTGCGCGGTATTGTGACAGCGGGGGACAGCAGCCTCTCGATCACGTCCGATGAGAGCCTGAAGCCGGGCGACTGCCTGGTGGAGACACCGAATGGCAGCGTTGATGCACGTCTGCAGACACAGATCGAACAGCTGAAAAAAGCGGTGCGGGAAGTTATGCTATGAATACGAGTGAAACGGGGGAATCCCCCATTTTCCATAAATATCCATAAGTTCAAGGATGCGCTCCGTGCTGCTTCGCCGATGAAGTTGACGGGCAAGGTGACGCAGATCATCGGGCTGGTCATCGAGTCGCAGGGACCGACGGTAACGGTCGGTGAGCTCTGCTATGTGAGCTCTCACTTTGCAGGGATGCCGCCCGTGCCGGCGGAGGTTGTCGGATTTCGCGAGGGGAGCGTTCTCCTCATGCCGGTCGGCGAGATGCAGGGCATCGGTCCCGGCTGCGAGGTTGTCGCAACGGGGCGTCAGCTGCGCGTGAAGGTCGGGTATGGAGCTGCTCGGGCGTGTGCTTGACGGACTCGGCAATCCGATCGACGGCAAGGGACCCATCCTCGCCAAGGAGGAGTACCCCCTGCAGGCGCCGCCCCCGCCCCAGCTGACGCGGCCGCGCATCCATGACAACCTCTTCGTCGGTGTTCGCGCGATTGACGGGCTCATCACGATGGGGGACGGACAGCGTATCGGCATCATGGCGGGGTCCGGCGTCGGCAAGTCCACGCTGCTCTCCATGATTGCTCGTAATACGGAGGCGGACATCAGCGTCATCACGCTCGTCGGAGAGCGCGGACGCGAGGTGCGCGATTTCATCGAGCGCGATCTCGGCGAGGAGGGGCTGAAACGTTCCGTCGTTGTCGTCGCCACCTCCGACCAGCCGGCACTCGTCCGCATCAAAGGGGGCTATGACGGGAACGGCGATTGCGGAGTACTTCCGCGATCAGGGGCGCAAGGTAGTGCTCATGATGGACTCCGTAACACGCTTTGCGATGGCGCAGCGCGAGGTCGGGCTCACCATCGGCGAGCCGCCCGCGACGCGCGGCTATACTCCGTCGGTTTTCGCCATGCTGCCGCGTCTCCTAGAGCGCGCGGGCACGAGTGAAAAGGGGTCAATTACGGGCATCTACACCGTGCTGGTCGACGGCGACGATATGAATGAGCCGATTGCCGATGCGGTGCGTTCGATCCTGAGACGGGCATATCGTGCTCTCGCGGCGGATCGCCGCGCAGAACCATTTTCCTGCCATCGACGTACTCAGCAGCGTCAGTCGTGTCATGTATGAGGTCGTCGCAAAGAATCATCTCGAAGCAGCGCAGGAAATGCGTCAACTCATGGCCGTCTATCAGGGAAGCAGAGGATCTCATCCACATCGGTGCGTACGTCAAGGGCTCCAGCCCGAAGATCGACGCCGCAATCCAGAAGATCGACGGCATCAACGACTTCCTCTGTCAGGGCATCTACGAGGTGACCTCCTACGCAGAGACGGAGCAGCAGCTCATCGGTCTGACGGGGAAAGAAACGTCCGCAAATGAGGCGGCATCATGAAAAAATTTCGCTTTCAGCTCGAGACCCTGCTCAAGGTGACGCGCATGAAGAAGGAAGAGGCGGAGGTCGCCTTTGCCAAAGCCGTGCGAGCTCTTGAGGAGGAACGTGCCTATCAGCGGCAGCTGCTCGAGGAGATGGCACAGGGACAGCGTGACTACGAGGAGATCTCCAAGGAGGGCACGCACATCAAGATCGGTCGACTCATGAGTTTTAACCAATTTTTCGGGTGGAAACGTCAGCAGATCGAAGATCAGCAGCAGGTGATCCTGCGGGCGAACGCCGTGCGCCAGAAAGCACTGAAAGTGCTGATGGAGCAGATGAGCGCGCTCAAGAGCATTGAGAGTTGAGGGAAAAAACGCCTTGCCGAATACAAGGCGGAGGCACTGCGGGAGGAGCAGAAGATGCTCGATGAGATCGGCCTGCAGCTGACCATGCGCAATAGGGAATGGGAGGAAGCCGTATGATAGATCTTTCGGGCATTCAGCAGATTCAGGCACGCATCGCCGAGATCGAGGGAGAGTTTAACCTCAAGCAGCAGAATCTCCCGGGGTTGGATTTCGCTTCAAAACTCCAGCAGGAGATCGATAAGAATACAGCTGCGGCAGCGTCCAAGGCACATGCCGCGCAGCGCGTTGACGGAACAAAGCCTGTCGAGGCGCCGACGCACGCGGAGAAGGCAGGAAAGGCGGAACTGGCCAATCCCGACCTCACGCAGATGATTCATCAGGCGGCACAGAAGTACCACGTCGACCCCAAACTCGTTTCGGCCGTCGCCGAGGTCGAGTCGGGCGGACATCAGGATGCCGTCTCTCCTGCGGGCGCGGTCGGCGTCATGCAGCTCATGCCGGAGACTGCCGCCGGGCTTGGGGTTGACCCGTACAGTGCGGAGGGGAATGTTGAGGGCGGCGCGAAGTATCTGAGCGAGCTGATGAACACCTTCGGCGGCGACGTGAAGAAGGCGGTTGCTGCCTACAACGCAGGACCCAATGCGGTAAAGGCATACGGCGGTGTACCTCCGTATGCGGAGACGCAGGATTACGTGAATCGCGTCCTCGATATATACCGCTAATCGGATGAGATAGGCAGGATAAGGGGAAGAGAAAGAGGGCAGGAAATCCATGCGGAAGAAACTGAAGATCCTATTGGTGCTGATCTTAATTCTCGTGCTGATTGTAGGCGGATTTGCTCTCGGCGTCTATCTCCGTCTCTTTGATACGAAGGAGCTCAACGAGGAGTATAAACTCCATGAGCTGCCTGTGGTCGGTGAGTACTTTGTGCCGCCGGCGGAGAACGAGGAGGAAAGTTCGCAGTCCTCGTCCGCATCGACTTCGACGACGAGCACGGCAACGAAGCCAAAGAAGGTACCGGAGAGCGTCAAGATCACCAAAGAGGAAATCGAAAAGCAGCAGAAGGAACGTGAGACGGCGGAAAAGAAGCGCATCACGAAGCTTGCACGTCTCTACAATGATATGAAGCCTGCGGATGCTGCCAAGGTCATGGAGTCGCTCGACATCAATCTCTGCATTGCCATTCTTCAGCGTATGGACGAAGGAAATGCGGCGAAGGTGCTGACGGAGTTCGAGCCTGACCGTGCAGCGCAGATCACGCAGATCATGTATGAGGGTGCGCCGCGCCGTGCAGCGGCACGTCGAAATGCTCCTGTGCCGGGTGAGGCAGAGGAAAAGTGCTGTCCCCGGAGGCGCAGAGCGCACCGCCGGAACAATAATACACTGATGAAGATGCAGTGCTGAGTGAATCGGCACTGCCGCAGAGAGACAATGGGAGAGCCTGTGAAGCTGCTGGAAGGAATCGCTGAATCGAGCGGTGCTGCCCAAGCTCTTCGCAGGCTTTTTGGAAGTCTGTCCGTGGGGATGGTCAAACTTCCGTTAGGGGGTATACGCTTGCGCCGCATATTTTTACTGGCTGCCGCACTTCTCATCGGGATGCTTGGCGTCCTCCTTCCCGCAGGGACGGCAGATGCCGCGTTCAGCGACCGAACGAAGGATATGGCGAAGATCACGGGCATCCGTATCGGACGCACCGAGGGGAATGTCCGCATCGTGGTCGACTCCGATCATCCCGTCACCTATCGGCAGTTCGTCCTCGCGAACCCGACACGCGTCGTACTGGATGTTCAAAATGCGTGGATCATGCCGGAGGCGAAGAAAAAAACGTTCAGGTGGATTCGCCCCTCGTTTCGGGGGTTCGCGCCGCACAGTTCGATGAGAAGACGGTGCGCATCGTGGTGGATACGACCGTTGGGAAGGACGGCTGGAAGGTATTCTCCCTTGATGGCGGGAAGCCGCGCATCGTCCTAGACTTTGGCCGTACACCGAAGGCCACGGCGGGGACGAAGGCACCGCCTGCAAAGCCTGCTCCGACGCAGCAGCCGACCAAACCGACAAAAGCCGGCACCACCCAAGACGACGCCTCCCTCAGATCAACGGGATGGCGACCATACGGGCGATGATGTCGGCCATGATATCTCCGACATCATCGGCCTCAAGGGGAAGAAGATCGCTATTGACCCCGGTCATGGGGGCAGCGACTCGGGCGCGATTGGCCCGACGGGGGTCATGGAGAAGAATGTGACGATGCGCGTCAGCCGTGAGCTGAAGCGTCTCCCTTGAGGCAGAGGGCGCAACGGTTGTGCTCACGCGCACGACGGATACGGAAGTCTCTGACAAGGGAGCAAATGCCACGGCCGTCGAGGAACTGGAGGCGCGCTGCGAGATCGCAAATCGCGCGAATGCGGATATCTTCCTTTCGATTCACGCCGATGCGTTTACCAATCGCGAGGTCAAGGGGACGACGGCGTACTACTATGCCAAAGGCATCGGAGAAATCAAACGTCTTGCTGACGGTGTGCGTCTGGCGCTCATCGACGCCATCAGGGACACTCGACCGCGGCACGCAGACCTGCAATTTCTACGTCGTGAAGCATACGGATATGCCCGCCACACTCGTGGAGATCTCCTTCATCTCGAACGCAGATGAGGAGCGTATGATGAACAGTGAGGAGGGCGTCAAAAATATCGCGCGCGGCATTGCGGACGGGATTGCAGACTATTTTGGATGATTGACGAGAGGGAAGGGAGACCTTGAAGGAGGTTCACGGCTATCCGGCACGTGCACGGCAGTTCTTCATCGTGCTCTTTCCCATCCTGATCACGCAGATTTCCCTCATGGCACCGGGATTCTTCAATACGGTCATGGCGGGACACATCAGCAAGGAGGATCTCGCGGGCGTTGCCGTCGGCGCGAGCATCTTCTTCCCCGTATTCGGTGCATTCATCGGACTGATCTCGGGACTCACTCCTGTCATTGCACAGCACTACGGGGCAGGGCACACGCGTGAGATTCGGAGCGTCGTTCAGCAGAGTTTCTGCTGGGCGACGCTCCTTGCTGTACTGCTCTATGCAATCGGTGCATGCACCGTTCCTCATCTCGTGCACGCACTCGCGCTCGAGCCCGTGGTGGAGGGGATCACCCTGCGCTATCTCTCCTACATCGGCTGGGGGGTCATTCCTATCGCGATGGCGAGCGTCCTGCGCAACCTCATCGATGCACATGGGCGGACGCGCCTGACCATGCTCATCACCATGACGACCGTACCGCTCAATATCGTCCTCAACTACATCTTTATGTACGGTGCGTGCGGCGTCCCTGCCTTTGGCGGAGCAGGTGCAGGACTGGGAGCGGCGCTCAGCTACTGTGTCAATCTCGTCCTCAACATCGTCGTCACACTGCGCATGGCGCAGTTCCGCCGTTATCGCGTCTTTTCCCATCTGCCGCGCCCTGCGCTCGGAACATGGCGGGCACTGCTTGCCATCTGCGTCCCCATCGGGCTGACGGTATTCTGCGAGCAGAGCATCTTCGGCGCGGTCGGCCTTTTGATGGCGGCGTACGGGACGACGGTGCTCGCGGCGCATCAGGCGGCGATGAACTTCACCACCATCGTCTACATGCTGCCACTCTCTGTCTCCATGGCGATTACGATTCTCGTCGGCTATGAGATCGGCGGCGGCCGCGAGAGCGGTGCGCGCGCCTACATCCGCCTCAGCCGCGTACTGACGCTGCTCTTCGTCGGTATCGTTGCACTCGTTCTCGCAGCCATGCGCGATACGGTCGCCGCGCTCTACACGACGGATCCCGCCGTACAGGAGCTGCTGCAGGTGTTCCTCCTCTATGCGCTCCTCATGCAGTTCAGCGACTGCGTCAATGCACCGTTGCAGGGCGCGCTGCGCGGGTACAAGGACGTGACAGTGACGTTCTGGCTCGCCGTTCTGTCCTTCTGGGGGATCGGGCTGCCGAGCGGCTATCTGCTCGCTCAGTATACCGATCTCGGACCGTATGGCTACTGGGCAGGGCTGATCGGCGGGATCGTCGTCGGCGCGGTGCTCCTCATGATCCGACTGCGCATCATCGAGCAGCGGATGCGCAGAGCGATGCAGGCAGCAGGCATAAAGACGGGCTCTGTGAAAAAAATCCTATTGAATTTCTCCGGAAATGTGATATGATGGTGCGTATAAGTACGGGGGGATTCGTCTCATAATCTCTTTGCACATGTGATGTGACTAGACTATGTGATTTTTTTCACTTTTGAAAAGGGAGTTTGTCATGGCAGATCAGAAGCATGTCGTCATCGTTGGTGCGGGGTTTGGCGGCGTACGCCTTGCCAAGGAGCTGGCAAAGGAGAACGTACACTTACGCTCGTTGACCGTCACAACTACCATCTGTTTCAGCCGCTGCTCTATCAGGTGAGCACGGCGGTGCTTTCGGCAGCTGAGATCGCCTATCCGACGCGTGCCTTTTTCAAGCACAACAACAACGTGGACTTCTTCATGGCGAAGGCGACGGGCGTCGATCAGGGGCGCCGCGTCCTGCTGACGGATCACGGCGAGATCGCCTACGACTACCTTGTCCTCGCGGCGGGCGGCACGACGAATTTCTTCGGAAACGAGAGCGTCGAGCGCAATTCCTATGCCATGAAGACGCTGCAGGAGGCAATTGCTCTGCGCGGCCATATCGTGCATGAGTTCGAGCGCGCCTCGAAGAAGACCGATCCTGCGCGAACAGAGGAACGCCGTCGTCACCTCAACTTCGTCATCGTCGGCGGCGGTGCGACGGGCATCGAGATGGCAGGCGCCATCATGGAGCTCATCGGTGTATTCAAGAAAGAGTTCCATAACATTGACTTCTCTGAGGTGCATGTCACACTGCTTGAGGCGATGGGCTCCGTTCTGCCGATGGTGCCGCCCGACCTGCAGCAGCACACCATTGACGTCCTGCGCAAAAAGGGCGTCGATGTCCGCCTCAATACAGCAGTGACGGCGTATGACGGCAACGATCTCGTCCTCAAGGACGGTGAGGTCATCCCCACCAAGACGGTCATCTGGGCGGCAGGCGTACGTGCACAGGACTTCATCAAGGACTGCGGCGGTGAGGTGGACCGCGCGGGGCGCATCGTCGTCGAGGAGAACCTCCTCGTAAAGGGCAGCGACTGCGTCTTTGCGCTTGGTGACTGCGCGAACTTCCAGCACGGCACAGAGCGTCCGCTCCCGACGGTTGCCCCTGTGGCGACCCAGCAGGCGATGCAGATCAAGGCGAAACCTCATGGCGCTCATCAGCGGGAAGACGCCCGACCAGCTCGGCAAATTCGTCTACCATGACCTTGGCGCGATGGCGACCATCGGCAGAGGCGAGGCGGTCATGAACGGACCGATGCCCTGTGCTTGGCTTTCAATCTCAAGGCGAGCGGACTTTTTCGCGTGGGTCGCATGGATGCTCGTCCACCTGATCCGTCTTGCCGGGAAAGTACGCGGATTTTACGGTTTCCATCAAGTGGGTTCTGAATTTCTTCTTTGGCACGCGTCTTGCCCGCATCATCCTCAGCAAGCTGGAGTAGGACTTGCACATCCCACTATTTTATGCTATACTTGCGCGGTAATGAACGCAGGGGCGTTTGTTTCCATGCGTAAGAAATCACGGATCCGTAAGGCTGCTCAGACTGGCATCGTATGGGTTCGTGCTTCCTTCACCCGTTCTCGGCGAGACAGTCGAGTTCAACCAAGCGCACATAAGCGTGCTTGTATCCGGCAAAAGAAACGAGGTGTATCAACATGAAAGAAGGCATTCATCCCGAGTACTTCGAGGCGACGGTGACGTGCGGCTGCGGCAATACGTTCACGACCGGTTCGACGAAGAAGGATCTGCGTATCGATGTCTGCTCGAAGTGCCATCCGTTCTTCACGGGGCGTCAGCGTGACGTTCAGGCGGGCGGACGCATCGAGAAGTTCCAGAAGCGCTACGCGAAGAAATAGTGACGGCGGTGAGGTGCACTGCACCTTGCCTCTTCACCGCACGAAAATTAGGAAGAGGCCATTGTGCGAGAGATCGTGCAATGGCCTTTTTTTATATGACAAAGGAAAACTATGCCAAAGAAAATTACGGATCTTGCCGTCGGTGGGCAGGCGGTCATCGAGGGCGTAATGATGCGCGACGCACACCGTACGGCGACGGCAGTACGCCTGCCAAATGGCGATATCGACGTCGAGACGCGCACGGTCTCCTCCATCCGCGACCGCTATCCGGTGCTCAACCTGCCGCTCATCCGCGGCTCGGTCATCATGGTGGAGTCCCTCATCATCGGGATGCGCGCCCTCTCGTTCTCCGCGCAGGCGGCAGGTGAGGAGGACGAGCAGATGACGAAAAAGGAGATCGCCATGACGATCCTCTTTGCCCTCGTCCTTGCGAGCATCCTCTTTATCGTTATCCCGACCGGAGCGGCACATCTCGCGGCAGCGTATACGGACGACCCCATCGTGTTCAACCTCATTGAGGGCGGCATTCGTCTCATGGTCTTCCTCCTCTATATCTGGGGGATCTCGTTCATGGGCGGCATCCGCCGCGTCTTCCAGTACCACGGTGCGGAGCACAAGACCATCCACTGCTACGAGGCAGGGGAGGCACTGACCGTCGAGAACGTACAGAAGTTTCCGCGCCTGCATCCGCGCTGTGGAACGAATTTCCTGCTCATCGTCATGGTGGTCGCCATCGTCTTTCACGTCTTCTTCGGCTGGCCCGATCTCTGGCTGCGCATCCTGAGCCGCCTTGCGATCCTGCCCGTCGTGGCGGGTGTCTCCTATGAGATCATCCGCTTTGCGGGACGCAGTGAGAATCACCTCGTGCACATCCTCATCACGCCCGGACTGTGGCTGCGGTACCTGACGACGCGCCCGCCCGCCGATGAGATGGTCGAGGTGGCGATCGAGTCGCTGAAGGCTGTGCTGCCGGCAGAGGATATCCCCGCAGGCAGTGGAAATTATCGGAATGAGCAGAAGGAGACAACGTGCTAAGCAAACTTGCTGCAGTGGAAGATAAATACCGTGAGCTTGAGACACTGCTGAGCGATCCATCCGTGATGGCGGATATGGCGGTGTGGCAGCGTTACACACGCGAGCACGCGGCGCTCACGCCGATCGTCGAGGCGTACCAATCCTACCGACGGGCGCTGGCCACCATTGATGAGGATAAGGAGATGCTCGCCGAGGCCGATGCCGAGATGAAGACGATGCTCATGGAGGAGATCGCGGAGGCGGAGGCGGAGCGCGACCGTCTCGCCGCCGAGTTGCCGATTCTCCTCCTGCCGCGCGACCCGAACGACGATAAGAATGTCATCGTCGAGATTCGCGGCGGCGTGGGCGGTGAGGAGGCGGCACTCTTTGCCGCGAGCCTCTTTCGCATGTATGCACGCTACGCCGAGCGGCAGGGATTGGCGCACCGAGGTGCTCAGCAGCAATCCGACGGAGATCGGCGGGTTCAAGGAGATCACCTTTCTCGTCAGCGGTGCCGGCGCATACAGCAAACTCAAGTATGAGAGCGGGACGCATCGCGTCCAGCGCATTCCCGTCACGGAGTCCGGCGGGCGCATCCACACCTCGGCGGTGACCGTCGCCGTCCTGCCCGAGGCAGAGGAGGTCGAGGTGACCATCGATCCGAACGATCTGCGCATCGACACCTACTGTGCGTCGGGCGCGGGCGGACAGTACGTCAACCGTACGGAGACGGCAATCCGCATCACGCATATCCCGACGGGCATCGTCGTCCAGTGTCAGGACGAGAAATCCCAGCTGAAAAATCGCGAGAAGGCGATGAAGGTGCTGCGGGCGCGCCTCTACGACCGCGCGCAGCAGGAGCAGGCAGATGCCGTTGCGGCTGATCGCCGCAGTCAGGTGGGCTCGGGCGACCGCAGCGAACGCATCCGCACGTACAATTTCCCGCAGGGGCGCGTGACCGATCATCGCATCGGACTGACGCTCTATAAAATTGATGCAGTGATGGACGGTGAGTTGGATGAGCTGCTGGCGGGGCTGATTACGGCCGATCAGGCGGAACGTCTGAAACAGGTGAACTGATGGCGGAGCGTGTATGGACGATACAGGAACTACTGACGTGGACGACAGATTTTTTCCGCACGCGCGGCATGGAGACACCGCGTCTCGATGCCGAAGTGCTGCTCGCTGCCGTGCTCGGTCGGGATCGCATGTATCTCTATGTCCATTTTGACGAGCCGCTCGAGCCTGCGGAATTGGCGACGTTTCGCGGCTATGTGAAGGAGCGCGGGGCGCATGTCCCGATGGCCTACATACTGGGCAGACGGGAGTTCATGGGGCTGTCCTTCCGCGTCACGCGCGATACACTCATCCCGCGTCCCGATACGGAGATTCTGGCGCAGTTCGCCGTGGATACCCTCCGTGCACGCGCAGAGGCGGGAGCGGGGGAGCTGCGCTTTGCCGATATCGGCACGGGGACGGGGGCAATCGTGCTCTCCGTTCTGCACCATACGGAGGGGACACGCGCAGATGCCGTGGACATCTCTCCCGCTGCCGCGGCAGTTGCCGCAGAGAACGCGGCAGAGCTGGGACTGACGGAGCGCATCGAGGTACTGACGGGCGACCTCACTGCTCCGCTCCTTGGGCGCAGCTATGCGATGATCCTGTCCAATCCGCCGTATATCCCGTCTGCTGATGTAAAAACCCTGATGGAGGATGTGAAGGCGTACGAGCCGCATCTCGCACTTGACGGCGGAGCAGACGGGACTCGCCGTCTATCGGCGTCTCCTGCAGGGATGCGCCTGACCTCCTGACGGAGGGCGGCGTTATCGCCGTTGAGGTGGGCATCCATGAGGCAACGGACGTCGCGGCACTCATGGCGGCGCATCCGCGCATTGTGCGGACGAAGAAACTCCGCGATCTGGCGGGGATTGAGCGCGTGGTCGTTGGAGAGACCGCTTTAGGAGGAACAACGTGAAGACGGAGATTCTTCGCCCTGCATCCACGGAGGATTTTGCGCGCGCTGCAGCGTTGATCCGCGATGGGCAGTTGGTCGCATTCCCCACGGAGACGGTCTATGGCCTTGGTGCAAATGGGCTCGATGCGGCGGCGTGTGCGCGGATCTACGAGGCGAAGGGACGCCCCTCCGATAATCCGCTCATCCTCCATATCGCCGATCTCTCCATGCTGGACGAGGCAGCAGAGGAGGTGCCGCCCGCCGCAGCACATTTGCTCACGGCATTCGCGCCCGGCCCCATCACCGTCATCGTGCCGAAAGCCGCGCATATTCCGCCGCTGGTCACGGGCGGGCTGTCGACGGTCGGCGTGCGCTGTCCCGCCCATGACGTGGCACGGCGGCTCATCCGCGCGGCGGGGGTGCCGATTGCCGCACCCTCGGCGAACATCTCAGGGCGTCCGAGCCCGACGACGGCAGCGATGACGGCGGCGGATATGACGGGGCGGATTCCGCTCATCCTCGACGGCGGCAGCTGCGCATGGGGGGTAGAGTCCACCATCGTCGACTGCACGGAGGAGGGCTGCGTCACCATCCTGCGCCCCGGTGCGGTGACCCCCGAGATGATCTCTGCCGAGCTGCCGCATCTCACCGTGCGCATGGATGCGGCACTCGTTTCGGCGGATACCGCGCCGCGTGCTCCCGGCATGAAGTACACACACTATGCGCCGCGCGTGCCGCTTACGGTCTTTGCGGGGGCAGGAACGGATGTCGTCGGGGCACTGCGGATAGAGATCGAACGCCGTATGGCGGCAGGCGAGCGGCCTGCACTGATCGCGAGCAACGATACCATCATGGCACTCAGTGGCCTCCTGCCTGCGGCGTATACCTACAACTGCGGCGCGCGCGGCAATCAGAGCGCTCTTGCCGCCTGCCTCTACGATGCACTGCGCCATTTTGACGATACGGATGCCACCTCGCTTCTGGCGGAGGGGACAGGTTCGGTCGGACTCGGGATTGCGATCATGAACCGTCTGCGTAAGGCAAGCGGGGGCAACATCATCTATGTTTGAACAGGAAGTCGCTGAATAAAGGAATCGCTGATAAAAATGAAGTCCGTCAGATTGGCGTAGATTTTTTTCGTCCGAACAAGGAGGAAAACCGGACGCATAGCCAAAGCTATGTGGAGGATTTTCCGACGAAGTGCGGGCAAAAAGATGCGCTAAGATGGCGGTGCTGAATTTATCAGTGCTTCCTAAAGAAAGTGCCGCCATTACAGCATTGGCGGCAGAGAAACGAAAGAACCGACAGCCGCTCTGTTTCGAGCAAGCTGCCGGTCATTTGGCAATCATAAATGTGTTTCCACGTCCTTATTCAGTTGTGTTTGCTTTTTGCCGCACAGATCACCGCGTGTGTCTGCACAGCCGCATATTGTACGTTCAGCTGAAACCGTTTTGGAGATCTCTGTATCATCCAAGTTGCGCGCGTGGTTTTCGAAAAACGAATCGTACAGTAACACGAGTGTCGTCTGCTCACACTACCCGAGGACGACCGGGCCTAGACGGTTCTCATGAGATGATGCTAACGGAGCACCTGCCGGTGCAGGCTCAGTTCTTCTTCAAAGATGCATACTGCTCAGGAGACGATACCGCCATGCCGAAGAATTTGTGTCAATAGACATTCTCCTTTCCAGCATTTATGACTATGAGGAGATATATCTCTTTTCTGGATTTATCATACCATAAATAGACTGGAAATGCAATAGATTTTTACAAGGGAAACAATGCGGAAACGTCTGAATTGATGTATAATTCGTATAGATAGAGTTGCTTGGTTGGCTCTGTGTGACAGAGGTGATGCAATTGCTTTCTGCACTTCTCGATTTCTTCTTCCCGCCGCGTTGTCCATCCTGCCGCGCCTGTGTCGAGCACCGTGGATTCTGTCCGGCGTGTGCGCGGCAGCTCATCGGCATGCGCCGCATGATGGAGATGGGCGCGATGGCGGAACATCTGACGGGCGTCTGGGTCCTGGCGCACTATCGCGCCGGCGTCCGCGATCTTTTGCGCGCACTGAAATATCGCCGAAAGATGACGGCACTTGACGATTTGCGCACGATCCTCGCTGCGGGGGAGGAGGTACTGGAGGAGCTCCCGCCGTCCCTTCTTGCCGTTCCCGTCCCGCTTGCACCGCAGCGGCAGAAAGAGCGCGGCTTTAACCAGACCGAGGAGATCTTTGCGCCGTGGTTTGCGGCGCATGGCATCCCCTTTGAACCCATTCTTATCCGTACGCGTGAGACGATGCCGCTCTATGAGATGACGCGTACGGAGCGACGGCAGGAACTGCGCGGCGCGTTCACTCTCGTCCATGGTGCAGATGTGCAGGGGAAGGATCTCCTGCTCGTGGACGATATCATGACGACGGGGGCGACGCTGACGGAGTGCGCACGCGTTCTGCGGGTGCGGCGGAGCACGGCACGTCTATGCAATTGCGCTCGCGGGCGAACATCGCTGAGGACTTCCTTGTCAAATGGGCAGGAATGCTCTATAATGCACCCTATATAAAGGAGGAATTACTTTGGTGATGAATGGAGCGCGGGCTCTTTTGGAGAGCCTTCGGCAGGAGGGCGTGGAGGTCGTCTTTGGCTATCCCGGCGGTGCCGTCCTCACGCTGTACGATGAAGTATATAAGATGAAATTTCCGCATATCCTCACGCGCCATGAACAGGGCGCCGCACATGCGGCAGACGGCTATGCGCGCGCCTCGGGCAAGGTCGGCGTGGTCTTTGCGACCTCGGGACCGGGCGCGACGAACCTCGTGACGGGGATTGCAACGGCGAATATGGACTCCGTTCCGATGGTCTGCATCACGGGGCAGGTCGCCAATCCCATATATCGGCAAGGACTCCTTTCAGGAGGCGGACATTGTCGGCGTTACGACACCGATCACGAAGCACAATTACCTCGTCAAGGACGTAAATGATCTGCCGCGCGTGATCAAGGAGGCCTTCTTCATCGCGCGGACGGGACGCCCCGGTGTCGTCGTCATCGACGTGGCAAAGGATGTGTTCGATGCAGAGATCGACTTTGCCCCTCCTGCTGCCGCTGCCTTGCGCGGATACAGCGGCAGTGTCCCTCTGGATGTCGATGCCGTACGCGCTGCAGCGGACGCCCTCCGCACGGCAGAGCGGCCGCTGCTCTTTGTCGGCGGCGGCGTCATCCTCTCGGATACGGCAGCGTATGTACGGGAACTCCTCGCCTTGACGGGGATGCCTGCCGTCTCCACACTGATGGGGCTCGGCGGCGTTTCTGCCGATACGCCCGGCTATACGGGGATGGCGGGGATGCACGGCACCTATGCCTCCAATATGGCGATCCAGGACTGCGACCTGCTGCTCGCCGTCGGCACGCGCTTCAGCGACCGCGTGACGGGCGCAGTGGCAGAGTTTGCCCCGAAGGCGCGCATTGTCCACTTTGACATTGACCCCGCCGAGTTCAACAAGAACGTACGCGCCGACATCCCTGTCCTCGGAGATCTGCGCGAGAGTCTGCCCGCCTTCCTCGATGCCCTGCGCCCTGCGGCGGCAGATGTGGCCTCTCGTATGCCGGCGTGGCAGGACGAGTGTCCGCACCATGGAGGAAAAGCATCCGCTCGGGTGGAAGGGAGTGAGGCGATCCGCCCCGAGGAACTTCTGCACCGCGTGCGTGAAATCGTCGGCCCCGATACCATCTGCGTCACGGATGTGGGGCAGCATCAGATGTGGGCGGCACAGTACTATGCGTGCACGGAGCCGCGCCGCTTCCTCACCTCGGGCGGACTTGGCACGATGGGCTACGGGCTTCCTGCGGCGATCGGGGCAAAGCTCGCTCGTCCCGACAAGGAAGTTGTGCTGATTACGGGCGACGGCAGCATCATGATGAACTGCCAAGAGTTTGCGACCATCGCGGACAACGATATTGATGTGAAGGTTGTCATCGTACATAACTCCATCCTCGGCATGGTCGGTCAGTGGCAGCGCCTGTTCTACAATCATCATTACTCCGCATCGGAGCTCAAGGGCAAGACGGACTTCGTCAAGCTCGCTGCGGCGATGGGCGTCGCGGGATGCCGCATCGAAACGCGGGCGGAGTTCGCAGAAGTTCTGCCGCGCGTGCTCCGTGAAAAAGGGGCACGCCTCATCGACGTCATCGTCCCCGAGGAGGCAGACGTCGTGCCGATGGTGCCGGGCGGAAAGCGTCTCGACCAAATGGTGTTGGGAGGAAGATAAGATGGACAAATATTTGCTTGCCGTCCTTGTCGACAACAAACCGGGCGTCCTGACCCATATCGCAGGACTCATCAGCCGCCGTGCCTTCAACATCGAGAGCATCTCTGCCGGCTATACAGAGGAAAACCTCGGTCACGCGCATCAATATCGTTGTCTCGGTCGCCTCGGAGAACGAACTGCGGCAGGTCGTGACACAGCTCTCCAAACTCATCGACGTGGTGAAGATCGTCAATCTTACCCAGTATGAGTCCATCACCCGGGAGCTCGTGCTCATCAAAGGTACACGCGACCAAGGAGACGCGCGCGGAGATCATTGATGTGGTCAACATCTTCCGTGCGCGCATTGTCGATGTCGGGCCCGAAAACGTCGTCGTGGAGCTGACGGGCGACGCCAAGAAAATCGATGCCCTCTCGGAGCTCCTCTCCGACTACGGCATCATCGAGATTGCGCGTACGGGGGCCATTGCCCTCTCGCGCGGACCGATACCGGTCAAACAAATGTAGACAGAGTAGATTCTTATCGCAGCGCTTGGCAAGTGTCGACTGCTTGTGCAGCGAATTGCTTCCAATGCGGCTGCAGACCTGTTCGTGCCAAACGGCCGCGTGTTTTCGCTTGCTCGAAGACGCGCGGCTGTTTTTATGCGATGCTCTTTTTGACTTTTTTCAAAAAAACTATTGACTTTTTGACTAAAAACATTTACTATAGACACCGTAAGTTAGCACTCAGTCAATGAGAGTGCTAACACGACAAAAAGATTTGGGATAAACTAGGAGGAAGATACCATGATTAAGCCATTGGGCGAACGTGTTGTCATTGAAGTCGCAGAGAGCGATGTCACGACGGCGAGCGGCATTGTGCTCCCCGATACGGCAAAGGAGAAGCCGCAGAAGGGCAAGGTCGTTGCGGTCGGTACGGGCAAGCTCCTCGAGAATGGACAGCGTGCAGGCCTTGAGGTCAAGGAAGGCGACAGCGTCGTTTTCTCGAAGTACTCGGGCTCTGAGATCAAGGTTGACGACAAGGACTACCTCATCGTTCGCGAGAGCGACATTCTGGCAATCCTGTAATAAATAGACGAAACGTGGAGGCAATATAAATGGCAAAGCAGATTCTGTTTGACGAAGAGGCACGCCGCGCTCTTGGCCGCGGTGTTGATGCACTGGCAAATGCGGTCAAGGTAACGCTTGGCCCGAAGGGACGCAACGTCGTCCTCGATAAGAAGTACGGTGCGCCGACGATCACGAATGACGGCGTGACGATTGCACGCGACATCGAGCTCGAGGATCCGTTCGAGAACATGGGCGCACAGCTCGTGAAGGAAGTTGCAACGAAGACGAACGACATCGCGGGCGACGGCACGACGACGGCGACGCTCCTCGCACAGGCGATGATCCAGGAGGGCATGCGCAACGTCGTGGCGGGCGCGAACCCGATGATCGTCAAGAAGGGCATCGACATGGCGGTCAAGACGCTGGTCGAGGAGATCAAGAGCAAGGCACAGAAGGTCGAGACGAAGGCAAAGATCGCGCAGGTCGCGTCGATCTCCCTCGGCGGACTCCGAGGTCGGCGAGCTCATCGCAGAGGCGATGGAGAAGGTCGGCAGGACGGCGTCATCACGGTTGAGGAGTCCAAGACCATGGACACGAACCTCTCCGTTGTCGAGGGCATGCAGTTCGATCGCGGCTACATCTCGCCGTACATGGTGACGGATACGGACAAGATGGAAGCCGTCATGGATGATCCCTATGTGCTCATCACCGACCGCAAGATCTCCTCGGTCGCGGATATCCTGCCCGTTCTGGAGCAGGTCGTGAAGCAGGGCAAGCAGATCGTCATCATCGCAGAGGATCTCGACGGTGAGGCTCTTGCGACCATCGTGGTCAACAAGCTGCGCGGCACGTTCAAGGCACTCGCGGTCAAGGCACCGGGCTTTGGCGACCGCCGCAAGGCAATGCTCGAGGATATCGCTATCCTCACGGGCGGCACGGTCATCAGCGAAGAGGTCGGCCGCAAGCTCGACAGCGTCACGATCGAGGATCTCGGCCGTGCACGTCAGGTGCGTTCCTCCAAGGAGGAGACGACGATTGTCGACGGTGCAGGAGACAAGGCACAGATCTCCGCACGCGTGGCGCAGCTCAAGAAGCAGATCGCAGAGACCACGTCCGACTTTGACCGTGAGAAGCTGCAGGAGCGTCTGGCAAAGCTCGCCGGCGGTGTTGCTGTGGTCGAGATCGGTGCAGCGACGGAAGTCGAGATGAAGGACAAGAAGTACCGCGTTGAGGATGCACTCAATGCAACGCGTGCGGCAGTCGAAGAGGGCATCGTTGCCGGCGGCGGCACGACGTTCATCGACATCCTCCCGGCACTCGACAAGCTGAACGTCGAGGGCGACGTCAAGGTCGGCGTCGAGATCGTGCGCCGTGCGGTCGAGGCTCCGGTGCGCCAGATCGCTGAGAATGCAGGCCTTGAGGGCTCGGTTGTCGTCGACAGCGTGAAGAAGGCGGGCGACGGCGTTGGCTTCAATGCACTCGAGAACACCTACGTCGACATGATCGGCGCGGGCATTGTCGACCCGGCGAAGGTCACGCGCTCTGCCCTGCAGAATGCGGCATCTATCGCTGCCATGGTGCTCACCACCGAGACGCTCGTCACGGACAAGCCCGAGCCTGAGGCTCCGGCACCTGCAGGGTGCACCCGGCATGGGCGGTATGGGCGGCATGATGTAAGGCAGTTGCCCTCGATCATATCGTGAAATAGCGAAGAAGCATGTTTCCTATCAGTGGAGCATGCTTCTTTTGTTTTACATCGACGGATTGTTAAAATACAGATACAGTGCTATACTACAGAGCATGAAGATAATAGAGCTCCATCAGTGGTGGAGCAAAAGGAGTTTCGCATGCTGAATATAGATAAGAAACTCGCGAAACGCGAGGCAGAGGGCAAGATCATCCGCACAGGCATCGTGGGTGTGGGGCAGATGGGGCGCGGACTGGTTTCGCAGATGGTGCTCATGAAGGGCATTATGCCTGCCATTGTTGCCGATCATACACTGGATAAGGTAATCAAGGCCTTTCATACCGCGGGTGTCCGTGACGAGGATATCGCCGTCGCAAAGACCCTCGATGAGGCAAATCGCTACATGGAGCAGGGCAAGTACGTTGCGACGGAGAACGACACATTTATCTCGCACGCGAACCTCGTCGAGGTCGCCATTGATGTGACAGGCGTGCCCGAAGTCGGCGTGCGGATCGCGATCGACGCACTGAACAACAAAAAGCACGTCGTCATGATGGATGTCGAGACCGATGTGGTCATCGGCAGCTACCTCAAGAAGCTCGGCGACAAGAACGGCGTCATCTATACCGGGCTCGGCGGGCGACGAGCCGGGTGCGGTCATGGAGCTCTACTCCTTTGCGCGTGCGATGGGGCTGGATGTCAAGGTCATTGGCAAGGGCAAGAACAACAAGATCGACTATGACTGCAACCCCGATACCGTGTACGAGGAAGCAGTCCGCCGCAAGATGAACCCGCGCATGCTCACCTCGTTCAAGGACGGCACGAAGACCATGGTCGAGATGACGGCGATGTCGAACGCCACAGGCTTTGTCCCCGACGTGATCGGTGCTCACGGTCCCGCGGGCTCGCCGCAGCATTGCTGCGCCGATCTCAACGAGCTCTTTAAGCTCAAGAAGGATGGCGGTATCCTGAATCGGCACGGCGTCGTGGAGTATGTCAACGGCATTGCGCCCGGCGTCTTTGTCACCGTCGCATGTCCGAATGAGGATGCTGCCTACGTGATGGACTATCTCCAGATGGGACATGGCCCCCTCTGGACCCTCTACCGCCCCTATCATCTGTGCAACCTCGAGACGCCGCTCAGCGTGGCGAAAATCGTCATCGACGGCGAGCCGACCATCATCCCGCTCGACGGCCCGGTCAGCGAGTGCATCACCGTCGCCAAGCGCGACCTGAAGGCGGGGAAAGCCTTGACGGCATCGGCGGCTACACGACCTACGCCTCGATTGCGACGGCCGAAGAGACGTACCGAAACGGCTACGTCGTCTACCCCCTCGTCAACAAAAACGCACGCATGAAATGCGATGTCAAGAAGGGCACGCTCCTCACACTCGACATGGTCGACCTCGATACGTCCACGCAGCTCTATCAGGTGCGTAAAGAACAGGACAAGATGTATGGCAACGGGTACGCGCTGAAAAAGTCAGATAATGCCCCCACGATACAGGCGTGGGGGTTCACTTTGAGAATTGAGATATGAGGATGTAATGTATGTTTTGGCTTGAACTCATTGTTGTGTTGGGGATGCTTCTCGTCGGTGCACGCGTTGGCGGCATCTTTCTCGGCATGTCGAGCGGCGTCTCCCTGCCGTACTCATCTTTGGCTTTCGGCTGCACGCCGGGCAAACCGCCGATTGACGTCGTCATGATCATCATGGCGGTCGTCGTCACCGTCTCCGTCCTCCAGGCATCGGGCGGCATGGACTATCTCATCCAGGTGGCGATCCGCATGCTGCGCAGCAACCCGAAGCGGATCAGCATCTACGCGCCGCTCATCAGCTGGCTCTTTACCTTCATGTGCGGAACGGGCTATATTGCCTACGGGATCCTGCCCGTGATTGCAGAGGTGTCACGTGAGGCGGGCGTGCGCCCCGAGCGGCCGATCTCCATCTCCGTCATAGCCTCACAGCAGGCAATCACCGCGTGCCCCATCTCGGCAGCGACCGTCGCACTGCTGGGATTTCTGGCTTCCGCGAACATCTCCCTGATCGACATTCTTCTCGTCTGTGTCCCCGCAACACTCATCGGCGTACTAGCGGGGGCTCTCTATGCCTCGCGCATGGGAGCGGAACTCGCAGAGGACCCCGCCTATCTGGCGCGCGTCGCAGCGGGGGATGCTGCACCGATCCATGAAAAGACGGATTTTCAGGAAAAGACATTCGGACATCGGGAAAAAACAGCCGTTGTGCTCTATATCCTTGCGACCGTCATGGTCGTTGCCTTCGGTATCTTCCCTGAACTGCGTCCAATCTATCTCGTCGGAGACCACATGACGATGCTCCCCATGACCATGACCATCGAGATCGTCATGATGATTATGGCGGGCGTCATCCTTCTTGCGGCCAAGGTCGATGTCTACTCCGTCATCGAGCAGTCTGTGTTCAAACAGGGACTCATGGGCGTCTACTGCGTCTTTGGCCTTGCGTGGGCAGGGGATACACTCGTCGAGAACAACCTCGCCTTCCTGCAGGGCAGCGCACAGGACATCGTCATGGCACATCCATGGGTCTTTGCGCTCGTCCTCTTCTTCCTCTCCTCACTGATTCTCAGTCAGGCAGGCACGCTCGGGGCACTCGCGCCGCTCGGACTCTCGCTCGGCATCTCTGCACCGATGATGATCGGTATCTTCCCCGCGGTCAGCGGACTCTTTTTCATCCCCAGCTACGCCACCGTCCTCGCAGGCATTGCCTTTGACCGCACGGGAACGACCTGTATCGGCAAATACGTCTTTAACCACAGCTTTATGCTGCCCGGCCTCATCACCTGCACGGTCAGCGTCGCCATCGGTCTGGGGCTGGCAGGAATGCTGCTGTAAGATTTCTTTTTTGGACAGGCAGTAGTCGTTACCGCGGAAAAAATGGGTTCCAAAAAAATTTCCTTGATTTTTCTCCATCCCTATGATATAGTACGTCTTGTTGACATATGTGGCGCCTTCGTCAAGTGGTTAAGACACCGCCCTCTCACGGCGGGTTCATGGGTTCGAATCCCATAGGCGTCACCAAATTCGGCGCCTTCGTCAAGTGGTTAAGACACCGCCCTCTCACGGCGGGTTCATGGGTTCGAATCCCATAGGCGTCACCATCGAAATGGACAGGAGCCGTTTACGGCTTCTTTTTTGTTTTCTATCGTCATGAAAAAATGGGGGCGGGGCAGGTATGCTCTTCGTATCGATGCTTCTGATGGGAGGAATTATCGGTTTTGTCGGGGCGGGCGGCAGCGGCGTGATCATCACTCTGCTCGTCGTCGGATTCGGCGTGCCCATCCATCAGGCGCTTGCCGTCGCCCTCGGATCTATGGCGTTCACGACGCTGTCGGGGGCAGTCAGTCACTACCGCGAGCGTGAGGTCGTTCCCCATGACGGGGGCGGTACTCGGGGCGGGCGGCCTTCTCGGTGCACTCCTCGGTGCGGTGATTTCCAACCACATGGAGGCACCGAATCTCAGCCTCTTTACGGGCGTTATGCTCCTGTCGAGCGCCTTCCTCCTCTACTTGCGCATCTACCGTGCCGTGTGGCTCTCAGCGCATATCCACGTGCGTGAGGAGCTCTTGACGGGGCGACGCCTCTATCTCTATGGGCTGCCCATCGGCTTTCTCTGCGGCGTCCTCTCGGGCGCATTCGGTATCGGATCTGCGGCCTACATACAGATCGCTCTTATGGTTGTGTTCGGTGTGCCGCTCCTGCAGGCCATCGGAACGACGATGATGATCATCGTACCCATCTCGATCAGCGGCGGTATCGGCTATCTCCTCTATGGACAGCTGGAGCCGTGGCTTTTCATCCAGACGCTCGTCGCGCTCTCACTCGGCTCGTACGCCGGGGCAAAGCTGACGCACCTCGCGCCGCTGCCTGTTTTGCGCTTTTGGATTGTTGCCCTGCCGACCATCGGCGGTGCGATTATGATTCTGTTTCACTGATTATGTTGCTGCAGAAGTGATATAGAAGATTGGCTCTGCATATCGTTTGCAAAAATCCAGGATAATTGTTACAATAAGAGAATAAATCTACTTTTAAGGAGTGATTCGATGAGAATATGGATGGTATTGATGTTCGTCGTTATGCTGATGCTTTTCGTCTCCGGCTGCGGCGGAGCACAGTCGTCAGCGGCATCGGAGGAAAGGAAGAGACGATGGCGGCATTTCAGCGCGTCGCGTCCGATGAGGCGCAGCGGATGATGGCGGAGAATACGAACTATATTATTTTGGATGTGCGGACGGCGGGGGAATATGCAGGCGGACATATCCCGCATGCCATCAATGTGCCGAACGAATCCATTACTACGGTGCCGCCAAAGGAGCTGCCCGACAAGGATCAGATGATCTTTGTCTACTGCCGCAGCGGTGCACGCAGTCAGCAGGCGGCGCAGAAGCTCGCGAACATGGGTTATACGCATATTGTGGAGATGGGCGGCATCAAGGACTGGCATGGGGATGTCGTGGAGTAAGGGAAGCACTGATAAATTCAGCCACGCTGTCTTGACACATCTTTTTTTCCCGCATCTCGGCGGGAAATTTCCCACATAGACGTCGCCGCGTGTCCGGTTTTTTTCACCATGATCCGACGAAAAATCACGCCGGGTCTGGAAGGCTTCTCTTGTTGGTGATGGATTCCTGAAAAAATTAGAAAGCAGGGCTGCTGTATGAAGATCTTTTAGCTTCGTACAGCAGCTTTTTATCCTCGCTTTGCACAAAAAACGCCTGCAGTTCCTTTTCGAAAAATATCAACGGCGCGGGGAGGTAGCGGTTCTTTGCGCGGGCGAGGATGATTGTGCGATGCGGGTCGCCCTCGATGGCAGCGTAGCAGGGGCGGATTGGCGGGCGGTGCAGCGACAATGAGTGTTTCGGGGAGAATCGCGGCACCGAGTCCTGCGCCCGCGAGCGCATGTGCCGTGTTCATGCTGCGCGTCTCAAGCGTGACCTGCGGGAGGAAGCCTGCCGCCTTACAGAACATGAAGAGCGTATCGTGGAGTTTCTGCTCGCGGTGCATCAGGAGGAAACGGTGTGTCGCGAAGTGCGGCAAGCGGGAACGATTGGCGGTGCTGTACGGTCACCGGGCAGCAGTCCGAGAGCCGTGCTTATGGGATGCGCGGGAGGCAGTGCGAGCAGAAGCCGTTCCCTGAAGAGCACATCGTAGTCAAAACGATGCTCGCTTACGGGCAGCAGCGAAATGATGCAGTCCGTCTCCCCGCCTCGGCAAGCTCCTCGAGTCGGTAGGGTCGTGTCCTCGCGAAGATGCAGCATGATCTTTGGATATTTTTGCACGAAAGGCGGGCAGCATGGGCGCGAGAAGATGCGTACTGCGGAACTGCGTCAGCCCAACCGTCACATTACCTGCTGCGCCGCGCATGCAGTCGTCCACCTGCTGATGGAACGCTTCGTCGAGTGCGATGATGCTGCGCGCTGTTTCAAGATACAGCCCTGCCGACGGCGGTTGGTGTGAGGCATGTGCCGCCGCGGTCGAAAAGCGGTGCCCCTGATCTTCTTTTTCCTGGGCGGCAAGCATCTGTGAGAGCGATGGCTGTGAGACGTAGAGTTTTTCGCTGCACTTGAGAGTGTGCCCTCCTCGGCAATTTTTAAGATATAGCGGAACTGTCGGAACTCCATGATGCACCTCGATATAAGATTTTTTTCTTATCAATAAAAATAGGATTTTACGTATTCGACTTATAGGAAAAGAATAACGTATAATCAAATATAAGTAAAGAGTCTGTGCAGATGCTCTCGGATGAATGGGCGAACAACCGTCCACTGTGTATTATATATCATTAAGGAGGGGACTCTTTTGAGTAAGGGAGTACGATGCTTTCTGACGGCAGGACTGATTGCCGTCCTCTGGTTTCATGCCGATACCCGATGGGCTGACGCCTGCGGCATGGCATCTGTTTGCGATCTTCGCGGGTACGATTCTGGGGTTCATTTTTGCAGCCATTTCCGCTCGGAACGGTCGCACTTTGCGGCGATTACATTTGCGGCGCTGACCAATACGATCAAGCCGGCGGAGGCACTCGCGGGATTCAGCAATACGGTCATTTGGCTGATTGTGTCGGCGTTCCTCTTCGCACAGGGCTTCATCAAGACGGGACTCGGGCGGCGGATCGCCCTACTGTCTCATTTCTGAAATTCGGATCGAGCAGCCTGAAACCAGCCTATACGCTTGTCCTCAGCGACTTCATCATTGCGCCCGCAACGCCGTCGAACACCGCACGTTCGGGCGGTATTCTCTTTCCGATTGTACGCAGCCTCGCCTCGGTTTTTGGGTCGGAGCCGGGCGCGACAGCGCGCAGAATCGGTGCATTCCTGCTCGTTGTATCCTTCCAGGTGGATGCGCCGATTGCCGCTGCGTTTTTGACGGCGTGCGCACCGAACCCCCTGATGGCGGAGCTGGCGCGCGACACGGCGGGGATCGAACTCTCGTGGGGACTTTTGGGCGACGGCGGGCATCGTGCCCGTCCTGCTTTCGATGATTGTTTTGCCCTATGTCCTCTATAAGTTCTATCCTCCCGAGATTCGGAAAACGCCCGAGGCGCAGTCACTCGCGCGTGAAAAAAACTTGCGGAGATGGGCGGATGACACGCGATGAGAAAAATCATCTGCGGCATCTTTGTCGGTGCGCTTCTCCTTTGGAGTACGTCGGGCTATACGGGCGTGAATGCAACCATTGCCGCTTTGCTCGGTGTGACGGCAATGCTCTCACAGGCGTCCTCACATGGGAGGATGCTGAAGGAAAAGGGCGCATGGGATGGCATGATGTGATGGGCGGCGTCGTAAGCCTTGCGGGTGCACTGAATAAGATTGGCTTTATTCCATGGTTCGCCGCCAGCGTCACGGGGGCGATGACAGGGATTTCATGGGGACTGACACTCGGCATTCTCTTTCTGGTCTACCTCTACAGTCACTATGGTTTTGCGAGCCTCTCGGGGCATGCGACGGCGATGTATGCGGCGTTCCTCGCCGTCGCCGTGGCTGCAGGCGCACCGCCCTATCTCGCCGCGCTCGGACTGGCTTTTCTCTCGAATCTTATGGCGGGGCTGACACATTACTCCACGGGGTCGGCTCCCATCTACTTCGGTGCGGGCTATGTGACGCAGGAACAGTGGTGGAGGATGGGCTTCCTCTGCTCCGTCATCAACGTCCTTATATGGATCGGCATCGGCCCCGTCTGGTGGAAGATCCTCGGTATTTGGTAACGTTGTGTTCGGTAACTCTGTGTATTTATATAAAGGAGAGATTTCTATGACGAAAGCGGAAGCCTCTGCGCGCATGACGGATGTGCTCGCGAAGTTCGTAGCGTACACGGGGAAGCGCTTGCCGGATGATGTGCGGGCCAAGATCGCCGAACTCGCTGGTGAGGAGGATGCTCCTTTGGCGAAGTCAATCTATGAGACGATGGAGAAGAATCAGGAACTTGCGATGAAGCTGAACCGCCCGAGCTGTCAGGACACGGGCGCGGCGCAGTTCTTCCTGAAATGCGGGGCGAACTTCCCATATATGGGCGCGATGGAGGAGATCCTGCACGCGGCTGTCGTACAGGCGACGGCGGACGCGCCTCTCAGACACAACGCCGTGGAGACGTTTGACGAGTTTAACACGGGCAAGAACGTCGGTAAAGAGATTCCGTCGATTTTTTGGGAGATCGTGCCTGACCGTGACGATATCGAGATCCATACCTATATGGCGGGCGGCGGCTGCACGCCGCCGGGCAAGGCAATGGTGCTGATGCCGGGCGAGGGCTACGAGGGCGTGACACGCTTTTGTGCTCGATGTTATGACGAGCTATGGGCTGAATGCCTGCCCGCCGCTCCTCGTCGGCGTCGGTGTCGGCACATCGGTCGAGGTCGCGGCGCTCCACTCAAAGAAGGCACTCATGCGCCCCATTGGGTCACACAATCCAAATCCGCGCGCCGCCAAGATGGAGCAGCTGCTCGAGGACGGCATCAACGCCATCGGCCTCGGTCCGCAGGGACTCATGGGCAAACACCCGTGCTCGGCGTGAATATCGAGAACAGCGCGCGCCATCCGTCCGTAATCGGCGTCGCCGTAAACGTCGGCTGCTGGTCGCATCGGCGCGGACACATCGTCTTTGACAAGAACCTCGACTATAAGATTCTCTCGCACGCGGAGGTGGATTTCTGATGGAGAAGAAAGTTCTGACAACCCCGATTCAGCCCGAAGATCTCGCGGACATCAACGTTGGTGATGTGATCTACCTCACCGGGTATCTCACAACCTGCCGTGACGTGGCGCATCGCCGCGTCATCGAGGAGGGGAGGAAGCTTCCCGTCGATGTGAAGAACGGTGCCATTCTCCATGCAGGCCCCATCATCCGTAAACGCGGTGAGGGAAAAATATGAGATGGTCACGGTCGGACCAACAACCAGTATGCGCATGGAGAAATTCGAGGAGGCGTTTATTGCTGAGACGGGTGTACGGCTCATCATCGGCAAGGGCGGCATGAAGGACGGCACAATGCGTGGCTGTCGTGACCATAAGGCGCTCCACTGCGTCTTTCCGGCTGGCTGCGCCGTCGTCGCCGCAACCTGTGTCGAGGAGATCGTGGACGCGAACTGGCTCGACCTTGGGATGCCCGAAACGCTCTGGACGTGCAAGGTGAAGGAGTTTGGTCCGCTCATTGTCTCCATCGACAGCCACGGGCGCAATCTATTTGAGGAAAACAAGGTGATCTTCAACGAACGTAAGGAAAAGGCGTGCGAAGAAATTTGTAAGCAAGTTGGGTTTATCAAATAAACATGCAAAGAAAACGGCGGCACATCGGTACGAATGACTGATGTGCCGCCGCTGCTGTATCACACGTGCTCACTTCCAGACGGATTCCGCGATCTCCTTGATAAAGCGCAGCTTGTTCCACTGCTCCTCCTCCGTCAGGAGGTTTCCCTCTTCGGTCGAGGAGAAGCCGCACTGCGGGCTGAGGCAGAGCTGATCGAGCGGGACGTGCTTTGCCGCCTCGTGGATGCGTGCGACAATATCCTCCTTCTTTTCGAGCGCGCCCGATTTTTGAGGGTAACCAGTCCGAGGACGACGCGCTGATCCTTGATATAGTCGAGGGGGTAAACCCGCCTGCACGGTCGGAATCATATTCGAGGAAGAAGCCGTCGACATGGCAGCTGCCGAAGAGAATTTCTGCGACGGGCTCATAGCCGCCCGAGGAGAACCATGTTGAGCGGAAATTCCCGCGGCAGATGTGCATGGTGATCGTCATGTCCGCAGGCTTTGCCTCCAATGCACGGTTGATCATCGCGACGTAGGCGCGCTCGATGCGGTCGAGGTCGAAACCGCGTGCCTCGTACGCCGCACGCTTTCTCCGGGATCGCAGAACTCGCCCCAGGACGTATCGTCGAGCTGCAGATAGCGACAGCCCTCCTCGTAGAATGCACGGATGGCCTTCTGGTATGCGCGGATGCGATGTCCTCAAAGAGCGTATCCTCGTTCTCGTAGCGTGGATCGGTGCGTAGTCCGTTGCACGCACGCAGCAGATGAGGTGCAGCATGCTCGGGCGAGGGATTGTCATCTTGCGACGGGTATTCCCCTGCGATGATCGTATGCAGAAAGCGAAAGTGGGCGAGGAATGGATGCGCACCGAAGTCGATCTTGTCTCATGATTTGTACGGTTGCCGCCTTTGGCTGTGCGCCCTTGAAGGCGACGGACCAATGCGATGCGCCGACCTCCTCGACGCCGTCTAGTGCAGCGAGAAAATCCAGATGCCAGTAACGGCGGCGAAATTCGCCGTCCGTGACGGGCGCAGAGACCAACCTCCTTCTCCTTTTGCGACGAGGCTGCGGATTGCCGTATCCTCCGCTTCATGCAGTTCCTCTGCTGTGGCATTTCCCTGCGGCATATGTCTCGCGCATCTTTCATGAGTGCGGCGGGTCGCAGGAAGCTTCCCCACGATGTCATAGCGAAATGGTGCTCTTGTATGGTTCATTGTTATTTCCTCCTGATGTACGATTGAAAACAATCTCATTATACCACATCAGTTTATATCTATGCGAGTAACAATGATACAGAAAAAGCAGTCTGCTCATCGACAAACCGCTTTTTTTCTATGACACGGGAGATCAGATTCTGGCGACGGGATCAAGTGCC
>BNJU01002668.1_pt1 | contig 135035 bp, 186 predicted proteins | sample 8539281 | NCBI WGS metagenome assembly BNJU01 (sample SAMD00202456, study PRJDB9452) | human saliva metagenome | isolation source: human saliva | place: Japan | reverse complement strand
AACAGGAAATACATCTTCCGTCACCATGAAAGTATAGCATATTCCTGAGGCTACGTGCCAAGCATTCCTCCCTTTCCCTTTCTATCCACTCCGCTTGATTGCAGAGCAACATCATATTTAGCAGCATCTGGTATTTCAAACTTTTAAAATATCATTGATAGAACATATGTTTATGTAAATAGATTATATACGAACATACGTTTGCATGTGTCAACAGGTGTTGTTCTGATATAATTCTTCGATGCTTTGAAATATATGGTAAGTAGACACTAATTTCAGAATGGAAAAAATACTTAAAATGCTATGATGATCTTTTTGTAGGAAAGTAGGAAATAAATTATAGATGTCAGATACCGATAGGAGGAACTTATGGATAAAGAACTTCTTCGCAAAATATAAATGTAGATAAAAATAACAATCCGTTTGAAGAGATTATTACGTTGTAAGAAAATTCAAGGATCGTGCATATGAAAAGTTAATGAAGAGTTGATCTTAATGTATCAAGAGGTAGGAAAATATATCAGTAAAAAAAAAACTGAAAGCATCTTATGGTTCCAGATTTGTTGATAATGTGAAATTTTTTTCCTTAAACTATCACAAAGCTGAAGGGATTTAATCGTAGAGGACTTTACAGAATGAAGCAATTCTACAGTTTATATAAAGATGATGAAAAAGGGCTGTCAGGAATGCTGAATTTTAATCCTACAGAACTAAATAGAAAATATCCTGACAAGTACAAGGCGTTTTGGCTGTGACTTTGCATGGGATATCTGTTTTCCTATTAATAGCGTCTATTTTGAGCGCTCGGCACGCCGCTAGGGTGCTTTTGCATTTTTACTATGCGGTTTTCTCCATAGTTTTCCTTCATTTCTTTGGTTTTGACGTAGAAAAGCTGATGATGTTGTTATGTACTATCTTCCTATCGCAAAAAGCATAAAGTACTTTATATACCTGTATCTGAAGAACGATGTATTGGCGTCAGGCCTTCATGTTTCTGTAATCCTCCAAAATGACCTTCTCTGTTTGAATGGAGCGTCTCTCGTTTCAAAGAATACCTTTTTCACCTCTGTATGTTAGCATCGTGACTACTCTCAGAGCTCTTCCCATACTTACATTGATCTACATCACTGTTCTTATCAACATCTTTGTCAGGATTATGTTGTATAAGCATTTACAGACTTATGTTCACATCACCACAGTCTGAACATCCATATACTTCCATATGTTTGTGTATAACCAGTCTGTTCTTTCTTTCTCAGTGTTGATGTGTCTCAGTTCCACGACCGTCATGAAAGCCAGATATAGACTTGCTCATCCTCCGTAGGCCATTGTGCTTCCATGTTGTAGTATTTACCTATATCTTTACTGTATGCTCTTAGTTTTTCATTTTCTCATGATCCTGCAGTTTTATATAACTACTCTGTCTTATTTTCTTTTTAGATATAAAATTTTCTCACTACGATAACCGCTGTCTGTCTGATCGCTACTTAAGTGCTTCTCAAATGCTTCCTTAATGACTTTTCAGAGACCGGGAATTAATGTATTATAATCTGTACGATCAGTACTTACATAACTATGTACAATAAAATAATTCTCTACTATGCTATCCGACATTGTATGCAGCTTTAGCTGCCCGTTCAACATATGATCTTCCTTCATTTCGACATGAGATTTGACTTTCCAGATCGGTTTTGGAATAGCTTGTTTCTATCTTTCCCCATAATCTCAAAAGCATAGTCTTTATATACATTAATCGCTTGTCGATGTTCAAGTTCTTCATGGGAGTTGTTCGAGACTTTTGGCTTTCTCTTGCCTTTCTGGATAGCTCACGATGCAATACGCTTCTCAAGTCAGCAATAATGGTCATAGGGTTTTCTGGAGCTTAGAGGTAGTTTCAGAGGCGAGCAGTTCATCAATCTCTATAATGCGGTTGATTAGACAGAAACTTTTGATGTTTTCGTAATCTTTCTTTTCTGTTCTTTTCAATAGCCATCTCTAACTCTATCAATCCCGTCAATCACAGCTTATTTGTGCATTTCAAGCTCATGCACTTTTCACCGATCCATTATCTTGTAGATTATAGTCTGAAATAAAAGCTTGTCAATAGAATCAAAGCAGACCCTGCCGGATGATAATTAATGCTTCACGCCATACGAAAAAGTATAACGATTAACGATGGCTTCTATTTTACGTTCATCAATAAACGACTCTTTTAATGTTACAAATCCTTCCTTTTGGCAATCGTCTCTCATAAAGCTGATAGTTTAAGTCATCCAGGATAATCTGAAGTAAGTTTCTTGCTGTAAATTCATAAGCATCTCTTTTGTAGGCTTCCTCCCTTCAGTAAGCCAGATACAATATCTCTTTCACATAAATCCACAATGACGATCGATAGAGCGTATTCCACGCATATTGCATAAGTAGCCTTTCGCATACGTCATGGTCGGGTCAGCGCCCTGTTCTTCCTTGTCCGAACAATTGGCTAGCGTCCGGAAAAATCTAAATCCTCCATAACTGTATGAACTGGATCAGTCATCGATGAACTCAGTTACCATATCGGCTAAAGTTGATTATTGTTGCCCTGTCAGTCGTTACCAATAATTAACTGTGAGCTATAGTCCACATTATAACATGTAACCGAGAAAGATGGTTGTCGTTAGCCATCTTTTATGTCTATTAAAAGACTAGGGAGGGTATTGACTCATTTGAGTTAATCCTCCCTATTTCTCGACTGCCATTTCCCGGCTTAGCCCCAATTGAGTTGGACTAATCACCCAATAATAGTCAGCTTCTACAAAGCCAAGAAGAGAAGATTTTATATTGAATTGTGCAATAAAGAGATATTCAAAGCGTGATTTGGAAGACAGATGGATGGTGACAGTTACTATGAACGCTATGCGTTCAAAGTGGCAATATGTTTTGCCGGCAATTCAAAAGCAAAACAGAAAACACATAATTTATGAGACAAATATGTTTTAGGTTCCTTGAGTGCTGCCAAAGGGGTGGTGAAAAGATTTTCAAAATCTATACTGGAGAACTTGAAGAACTTGTGTTTAGGAGGGTGGAAAAAGATCCTTTATAGGTAGTGTAGTATAGGGTACTGCAGGTTGGAAATCATGACTATTATATCGACCTATTATTTTTATCATAGAGGATTGCAATACATGGCTTAGTTGCGTTTGAACTCAAGATTGGAGAATTCAAGCCTGAATGTATGGGAAAGATGAATCTATATTTGGAAGCATTGGATAGAAGTTAAAACAAACGGAAAATCCAAGTGTAGGAGTTCTTTGTGCATCAAAAGATGATGAGTTGTGGGAATTGCACTTAGCAGAAGTCTTTCACCAACAATGGTATCGAATACATAAAAGCTGATAGATAAAAATTGTACAGAAAAAGTTGAAGAATACACTGAAATTGCCAGAAGAAGATATTAGAAGTAGTCGATATGACGATTGTGATGAAAATAACAAATTTTAATGAAGGATGATTTTCGAGCGAGTAAGAAACTGAGGTTTGTCAGATTCAAATATATTCAAGAGAGTTGTTTTGGCACAGTATCACAGTAATGTCTCATTGAGGGATGTGACTTATGTTTTGCAAATCCATTATATCACAAACCGAGAGAATTTTTATGTTCTGACAACAAAAAGCGCTGTGTTATACGGATTGTACGTTTGCAAACGCCTAATACTTTGAGAATGGAAGGAGTTAGTATGTTTAAAGTTTTAATACAACTTGATGAAGATCTTATACAGAAAATAAACAATTTGAGATTTATCCAGTATATATAAAGATATAAACACTCGTTTTAGAGACTAATTGTTATCTTCTTAAGACAAAATGGTGATGGTATATTTATTCTACTGAACAATCAGATCCAAACTTCATCAAATTTGTTATTCTAACTTTGATATAAAAAGAATTGCCATGGTTTAAATATGTGAAGAATTTTCATACATAATGAATATGATAAAGATGAATTAGAATATGAAGATATGAAAAAGATTGGAAGAAAGCAATTAAAATGGGAAAAGAATTTACCAAATTAAAGGAGGATGTTTGGTTATGGAAAACTTTTGTTCAGTTTGATAGTAAACGTGTTGTTTACAACTGCATGTGGTGGTTGAAAGTAGTTCGTGATAATGAAACTTATATTGAAAGAAGACATATGAGGCAGGTACCTTATGGAATTAAAGGTTAAAGTTGATTTTAAAGCGATAAAATTTGTGATTGACGATACTAGTGAGTCGAGCAAACTTAAGCCTGACTCTGTTTAGGTATTGTTGTTAAGAAGGATTATAGATGGGAAATGAATTTATATACGTAATATATTATAATGCTGATTGTAAGTTTTTGCCAAGCGCCAGTGCAAGCTTATATATTGTTTCTATACTGAGTATTACATCCACATTCAATTCTTGCAATTGTAGACTGTGGAACATGAGATATTTTTGCCAGTTGTCTTTGAGACAGTCCTGCACTTTGTCTGGCATGTGCAACAGTGAGAGCACTTTTCTAAAAATGGCCTTTTCAGTCAGGTATCCTTTTTTGAAAGTCATTGTTTTTAGTTCATTATTTAAATAATCATCAAATTTAACATTAGCCATTATTATTCTCCTAAAATTCTTTTTTTCCAGTTGGCCTAGTATAAAACTCAGAATTTGGTTTCTTATTAGCTCAATGATAGCATATATTGTTCAAATTACAAATTAATGAAATACTTTTTCTTCACTTAATAGGTGAAAATGTATTTGTTAAAATATAGTAATTATATGGCTTTCAGCCATTTTCATGGAGTTATCATAAATAATCTAGGTTAATCTTTGGGTATATAATTTGAAAACGCTACATACGGAGAAAAACTTGAAACTATCATTATTTTATTTAATATGGAAATAAAAATAGTATTAAGAATAAAAAGGAATAAAGAATATGTAATACCGTGATAATTACTCGTATTCAATATAATAAAAATTACTATTTGTTACAATAACGATTTATTAAATATATTTTAGTATTATATTAATTAATTTTCCTTGACTATATATATATATACAATGTTATTATTAAGAATTTAACGACAAGGGTCTTTTTATTGTACTGAAGGAATGTTGATGTCATTTGATATAGAACGTGAGATTTATATAGGAAATTAAATAATATCGACGAATAGAGAAAATAAATACCGCAAAATAGTAGAATTATAAATGATACTACAGCAAATCTTGAAAATTTCAAAAATGATGCAAGAAAACTTCTCAGAAGCTTGAGAATTTGAGATAGCGGTTATGGAGGCCTGGAGAAGGCAGGAAAAGACCTTTTCTAATGTGCGATAATGGACATGATGTTTACCTACAGCCAGATGCAGATGTACTTATACAGCCATGTATAAAAGCAGAGACGTAGACCATGCTATAGTTACATTCTTTTCTGTAGAAGAATTTAATAAGCGTTTAGAGATAAATTAAATTTGTTAAGTTTCAAATGCAGATATATACATATAATACTTTGTCTGAAAATATGTATAATGATATTTTTTGAACGCCTTGGAGATGATATTAAAGATAAGTACGAGAATAATATAAATCAGGATATATTGGATATTATCAAGAATGTAGATAACTTGTCTTCTTTTATGGAAATTCGCAAAAGCAGTATTCGGTAATGAGCTTAGTAATGATGAATTCAAAGATTTTATTCAAAAGCCACGTAGTGCTGTAAAAAGTAGTAGTAAGGGACAACAAGGTTTGAATCAATGAAAAATATAAATATGTATGATGCCTGGATTTGACTCACCCACAGCTTTATGCATAGGCAGACATTTATTAGATGAGGATGTAGATGCAATTATAATGGTAGCTAATGCAAAAGGCACCAAGCGGGACCTGAACTTGATATATTAAAGAGAAGGATATGGATGGTGCACCTCTTTCTGATATTTTGTTTTCTCAAATAAGTCCAGATATAATTTGATTATATGGAAAGTTTGAAAAGAATAAAGAGACTACTTATAGTAGGTGGATTGAAAAGAAGAAAAATAACAATGAAAAGATAGAGATATTATTTGGGTCTGCAGTAGCTGCACTTGGTGAAAAAGATAGGAGATACTACAGGAACTGAAGCAAGAGAAAAAACTAAATAAAATTAGTATACAGATGGTATAAATGAACTTAAAAAGGTCCTAGAAAATATTATAGAGATGAAAAGATTTGAAGATGAAAGATTTGATATTCTGAAGAAAAAGGATAGACAGTATTATTTCACGTATTCAAGATATGTTTGAGAAGATGAGAGGACAAAATCTTTTTGTAAAATAGGGATATGGTTCGAGGGGTTGTTGAATTATTTTACAGAGCTTACAAACTCGAAAGTATATACAAGCTGACCTGGAGGGTTGAAAGGAAATATTAATATATTTGAGCAGGGAAAGGGTATTATCAGATGTAATTGACAAAGGTAAATAAGGTTAGTAGATGTGAAAAATGCAAAGATTACAGATACTGAACTTGAAATAATAAGCAAAATAAGGCAGCAACGGAATAAATGAGAAATCCTGTAGCAATTAAGACCGGCACTTAGAAGACAAAAAGTTCCACACTATGTATATAATTGTTTTCAAAAAGTATCGGATGTGCAAATGAGGCTCATACTCTCAAAATAATTTTAATGCGATTATAAATATATTTAAAAAGGAGTTGGGTCTTGGAGAAAGAGATGTTACTAACGAAAAGTTATTACAAAATATCTGTAATTCATAAATGGTAGAAAGAAAACCGGTAAGCTATGATATAGAATACTTTAATAGCTTGGTTGAAGATTTGCCGAAGATATATGAAATATTAATTTTGAAATCCAGGGACAGGATAGATATAATAAGTTCAGAGAAAGGCAGAAAACTATTTAAAATGAGTGTATTTATAGTGGAAGATCTAAACTTTCAGGAAATGAGCTCATGTTATCATCTACTCTTCAGAGTCTCCTATGTGGAGAATACTTCTTTAGCCGGAACTATTTGAAGAAAAGTTGATTATAATTTGGAGACAAAGGCATGAGACATAAGTAATCTCACAGGAATAGTCAAGGAAAGTCAAGTTCAATCGATAAGAATGTGAAGAAAGCATTAAGTAAATATGGTCCAAATACAATTGGTATTTTAACAAGGTATTTAATGGATTTGCAGTCAGCCGGAGTAGAGGCTATACTTGCAGCAAAGACTTATTGAATTGTAAGCGATAGTAGTACCACAGACTCTGAATCAGACAATTTACTGGATATTCTTTCTAAATCAATGTTAATGTTAAAGAAGTATGAAAAAATACTAAATTTACAGAATTCACATATAAGGACATACAAGATGAGTTTATAGCAGATATAAAAGTGTTAAATGATGTATTAAAGAATGCTTTGTGGAGCTATAAACATGGACAAACGTTTAATTATGAAAAGGAAGTAGAATAGTTGAGAAACTTTATACAACGAATTAAAAATTATGGAGTTTGATGGTGGAACAAGGACAATCACGCTTATTAAGTATGATGAGTTAAGTAGAATAGAGGATGAACAGGAAAGACAAAGCGGATAGGTAATAATGTCAAAAATCAATGAAATACTTGCAAATCTTGATATAAAATCATAAAAATTAAGGGATAAAACAGTGGATAATATTGTTGTACTTAGTGGGACAACTATGAGGTGATAAAGAGCTTATCGAGGTCAAGTTAAGAATAGAAAATTTTTTGTTTGCATAATCAGGATATATAAAATTAAATTTATATCTTGACTATATGTTTACTGGAATTTAATATTGAAATTCAATTTATGCAAACTAAAGATATGTATGAACAGTTTGAGTTTGAGAAAGCGTAAGTGTTAGCATAGACAGTAAGACAAACTATGTTTCATCTGTGCTTAGTTTATTGCGATGATGGATCCAAATAAAGCTATTATTACTATAGAGAATGATAATGAATAGCACCTTGAGATTATGCAACTAACTTGTTTATATAGGTATAAGTATATCTGATGATTTTTGAAATAAGGCTGAGAAAAGAAATGAAGATGCTGAGAGACTTCAGTATATTCACAAAAGAATATTGATGAAATTTACAGCAAATTACTATTGCGGAAGCAGAATATTTGTAACCTTAGGCTGATGATAATCTTAAAGAGATTGTTGAAGAAAGAATAGGTGAGCTGTGTTCTAATATAAAGAAACAGGTAGAAAAGTAAAGTCTATAGAAATGAAGATTGCTGTAGCTGGCATCTAAAAGACCGGAAAAAGTGCTCATTACCAATTGTATGTTTTAGATGAACTGGCACCAACAAGTCTTGAGATGGCAACACCTAATACCTGCATATATAGAAGAGTAAAGATGACAAGTTTAGAATCATTGTGAGCAGTGATGTAAAAAAGGAGTTAAAATAAATATAGTATGCATAGTATATTAAGGGATAATTTAGAAAGGCTCAGAATGACCACATCAAATGAATTTGCCATTGAAGATATGATTGAATATCCCACAAGCAAAATAATTTTGAGTCGGCCTACTATATATGATACTCCGGGGCCTGATGCGGCCGGGCAGATCATTCAAGTCAACAGAGAAAGCAATGGAGTAAGATGTGACGTTGCTATGTTGCTATAGATTTTCCAAGTATGACAAGCTCAGAAGAGTTCTTGAAAAAAGTAAAGGAAATTTTTTTGAAGGACAAAGGGTAAATTTCATACTTTGATATTTTGCTTAAATAAGATTGATATGATGTTCCAAGATAAAGAAGCAAGTCAAAAATTAAGATTATTGAGTTTATAAGGAATAGACCTAAGGATATAGACAATAAATACAGTGATTGCGTGATATTTGCACATCTGCCTTGGATTATTTTGTCTTATTGAAATGGGGAAAAGAAAAAGATAATGAAACACTAAGAGGTATCAGTACATCCGATCTTAGAGATATGGATGATTTTTGAAGGTGTTAATGATGACGAAATCACTACTCATACTGGCAGGAATTGATAAGGAAGCAAAATCTTCGTAGACAACTGCATAAAGTAACAATGTTAATGCAGTAAAAGACTTTAAGCGGTATACTGTACGCTTTTAAGCTTGTATCATATATTGCTAAAGAATAAGGCAAGAGAGAGATCAGTTGTAAACTCTATAACATATGATATATCCAAAGAGCCATAGCGAAAATTGAGAAGAACTTAAGTATAGGTTACTAGAACAGTACATGCAGGCCAATGAAGATAAAAAGGCTAGAAGATAAAGGAAATTCTTGCAGTATGAGACATGAGTCAAAAATTGCAAAAAGTAGTGTGCTGACTAAAGATCGTATTAAATATATAGATAGTAAGAAGAGTAACGGTTTTCTATGTGGAATAATTAAGGAGACTTGATAAAAAGAGAGAAATTGGTAATCAACGATAAATCCGATATAGAACTTATAGGAAATTTTCACTATGAGATAACATGTAGGAACAAGAATTAGCCTAGGATTATTCATGGTAACTCCATGAAAGTGGCTGAAAAGCCACATAATTACTATATTTTAACAAAATATTGCTTTCACTTATCAAGTGAAGAAAAAGAGCGTCCATTTGTGGTAAAATTAAGGTGCTTAAAACTCAAACAAAAATACACAAAGGAGCCCTTTATGAGTATTGTAAACACCTTATCACTTGAAAGCAATAGAAAAAAATTAAAATTAATTTCGATGGAGACGATTTATCCTCCGATGCAGGCTTACTTCTTATAAAAGAATTCGTAAGTAAACTTGGCATTGATAAACTTTTCAGTCAATCATTTAAGACCAATGATTCTGCATTATTCCGTTATCACACTGATAAAGAAAATCTTCTTCAGATGATATATATGATCATTGCAGGTTATTTTGAAGATGATGCTTCAGATGAACTTACAAATGATCCTGTGTTTAAAAGCAGTGCTGAAATAAAGACACTTTAGCATCACAACCAACCATTTCAAGATTTCATAATCGAATGGATGAGGATTCGCTGAATCAGTTCCTTTCAATAAATCAAATTCTTCGAAAGAAAGTTTATAGCATTCAGATGCCGGAAGCTATCATTTTAGATTTGGACTCAACACTTCTTAATGCCTATGGCAAACAGGAAGGCAGAGCATTTAACTTCCACTATCAAAGTAACGGTTACCATCCACTTGTTTGCTATGATGGAATCACAGGAGATTTGATTAAAATTCAGCTTCGCGATGGGACTCAGTATTCAAGCACAGGAGTTGTGGAATTTCTTCAGCCTATACTTGATGAATATCTTGAAGATTTTCCGGAAATTAAACTTCTCCTTCGTGGAGATAGTGGCTTTGCAACACTCAGTTTATATAAACAGTGTGAAGAAAAATGGTACCGGCTATGTAATTCGTTTGAAAGAAAATGCTATACTTCGTGATAAAGGCATCATATCTTGTAGATGAACTTGATGAAATCACAAAAAAACAACAAAGTAGATTATGCTGTAGTTTATGGTGAATTCATGTATCAGGCAGGTCCTTGGCCTTATGAAAGACGTGTTGTCTGTAAAGTTGAAAAACCTGAAAACCAAATGACTTACATGTATACATTCATTGTTACAAACATGGAATCATCCCCTGAATATCTTATCAAGTTCTATTGCAAAAAGAGGCTTGATGGAAAAACTTCATAAAGGAAAAGTAAAACAGGTTTTTGACTTTGCTTCTGTCAGCAGTCATACAAGAATTGTAAATGCCAACAGGCTTCAAATACATGCACTTGCTTATAACATATTTAATTGGTTTTAGACGATTGGCGTTATCTGCAAATATGAGAAAAACAACGCATTGATACTGTCCGTCTAAAACTGCTAAAGATTGCTGCAAAAGTAATTCGTTCAGCAAGGTATATAACATTCAAGCTGTGTAGCAGTTGCCCATATAAGGATGAGTTCTATGATACTCTATCAAATATCAGCAAGCTATGTATACAGCTTGAATAACAACTAATAATGAACCTTGACAGCTTGATAACTACTTGTAAACCTCTACCTAGGGGAAGTCTGCCCATTTTTAGGTGTATTAAGTCAGTTATAGCGTCATGGGTTAAGTTTAAAGATTTATAGCACGGTAATTAACTTTAAATATTGTACCGTGAATAATGCAGGATTAGTAATTATGATAAGGATCATTTTACAGATGAGACAATAGCCAGGCTTACGAGATACTTTCTAAAAAATACGATGAGCATATAAAGAGTTATGGAGGACTGGAAGGTAAAAATAGTATCAGCAGATGTGCTTGATATAACAGGACAGATAGAAAGAAAAGGCATTTAAGTTTATATCTTCACGTTATGGAGTTGAAGAAGTCAGAGAATGTCACTTTTAATGAATTGTATAGCAGATATAAGTGACATGCTTGCTAACGAATTTGAAAATATTACAGGATAAAGAGAGCAGTGTAAAAATGTTTGGAGAGAAATGATATCAAATTTGACTTTATGAACATTCTGTATTTGCGCCTGCATTTGATATTAATCAGGTTGGTGAGATAAATGCTAGCTAGGTTCGGAAACAAAGTTTAATATTGGGAAAATGTGATACATTATTTGTTTGCACCAGTGGTGGAGAAATTTGTTTAATGGTGATCCGAATAAAAAGGAAATGAAGATTACCAGAGATTTTAAAAATAATATGTTGAAAGCTTTTAAGTGATGATTTAAAGACGACAATATACAATATTATTATTGACTATGACTTAGTTTCTGCATTGGATGATAACCTGGAAAAACTTAGAGTAAATGTAAATAAAGCAACTAACAATAATGAATCAATTTAAAGATATCAACGATATTAATAGTGCAGAAATCTCAGATTCAATTAAAAGATTGATGAGACAAAAAGACTTGAGGCTATGAATCTTAAACTTTCAATAGAAAAACAAAGTGTTGATAAGATTGCAGAGTTGTCAGTCGGATTTTTAGCAGATTTGGGACATGGAGAGAAAAAGCGAGCAAATACTGAAAATATTTATTCAAGGAAACTTTGGTATAGTAAAACATAGTTGCAAAAGTATAATGAAAAATTTTCAAAAGATTTTGTCCAAAGTCAGAACTTACAGCAGAGAAATATATCAGTAGAATTTCTAGCGGCTGTAGATAAACTTGAATACAATAAGGCAAATGAGTTAATAGATGTGGCATTGAAAAGAATATCTTGGGTCAATAAGTGTTAATATAGGTTTATCAAATTATTTAAAAAGTTTTGGTATACACACAGATATTAGCTGATATAGGTACGATAGTGATATTATCAGCTGATTGTGTGATAAGAGGAAAATAGACGGGTATACTTTAGGAGAGAGGACTCTAATGTTGGTATAGATTCTTTTATTACACTATTCCCTAAAGAGATGCTGACGTGTTTTCATTTATAAATCGTCTAACTGCTTTTATCTAATAATTTGATAGAAATTGTTAGATGAACTTGAAATATTATTGTCAGATTACAATAATATAGATATTTTGGATGAAGCAAAGGCGTATTGAGAGGAGTAGAAAAGAAGATTATGGAAAGAATAGGGTTATTAGCTTAATAGGTTATAATAGCTATAATAATTGGGGTTGTTATGATATATGTTATATATAAAAGAATAACAACTAGCGAAGAATATATTTCTACAAAATGAGAACAATGGAAGGTATGTGGAAAATAATAAACATTTACAGAAAAATGATAAATGTTTTGGATCCATCGTTGATTTAGATCAGATTTCAAAAGAAGTTAATCCAAAATAAAATATGAATATATCGGTTAATGCTGATATGTAAGTTTTTGCCAAGTGCAAGCTTTATTTATTGTTTCTATCTGGTATTACATCCACATTCAATTCTTGCAATTGTAGACTGTGGAACATGGGATATTTTGCCGGTTGTCTTTGAGACAGTCCCGCACTTTGCCCGAGCATGTCAAAAGGTGAGAGCGCTTTCTAAAATCGCCTTTTCAGTCAGGTATCCGTTTTTGAAGTCATTGTTTTTAGTTCATTATTTAAATAATCATCAAATTTAACATTAGCCATTATTATTCTCCTCAAACTCCAGTATAAAAACTCAAATTTAGGTTTCTTAATCATAGTTCATTTGATTTTAAAAGATAATAAATGGGCAGAAACCTATAGATTGGAGTTTCTGCTTTTCTAGAATGACTTTTCGCTCAAAAATTAAAATTATAGCGAAAGGGGTTGAGAATATGGATGAAAGAAATATTATTGATAGGTTACTTGAAGAACGGAACTTGCTATATTAGACTGGTTGAAGCTCCAAAAATGAAGGATTGTCAAAGTATTCTGTTTTGGATTATGTCCGTAAGAATGAAATGGAAAAGATTGCACCCGGAATATACATTTCACCTGATGCATGGGAAGACAGACTTATTCGATTCAGCTAAGAAATAGAAAAATTGTTTTTCCCATGAAACAGCCCTGTATATTCAGTAATCTCTTTCCCGACAGAGAGCCTTTTTCACCGGTAATTACTGTTGGACGAGGTTATAATGCGAAACATCTAAAAAGATAGAGGTGTTGTAGTACATACGGTAGACAGGAATGGTTAGATCTGGCGTTTGACAAAGGCGCAGACTTTTATCAGTAATACTCGTGAGAATCTACGACAAAGAGCGTTGTATATGATATTATCAAGAATAAGAAAGAATGGATATCAGTATTCCAAAAGGCTTTTGACATCATATTTTTCAGATAGTAGATTCATAATCTCATGGAATATGCAGGTATTATGGGGGTCTCAGATAAGGTGAGGCAATATGCAGAGGTATTGTTATGATTAAAAAGTGCTACAGCTCGAAGGCAAGATATAAAGCAGGTCGTGACAGTGACAAAGCGCAGATAATACTAAGAATATATCTGATGGAGCGACTTCGGAGAGAGTTTCTTTATCACAATATAGAGACAACTTTGTAGTTGAAGGGAGGACTTTTAGTATCTTCTCTGGTAGTGTGGATATGCGTTCAACTATGGATGTAGATACTACAGTAAAAATCACTTCCTATAAATAAGAGGTCAGCACAAAGATTTTTGAAGAACTATCATACAACTATTACGTGAGGTACATTTTAGAATGGGATGATGTAATAGGAAGCACGAGAACATTAAGAGCAATGGTTGAGTAACATATGTGTCAGAAGCTCCGCAGTATATATCCGGAGCTTCTTTTCTATATTATGATATGCTTTTCTTGTTTTGTTCTTTCAAATTCTTCTGTGCTGTTGCAAGCATCAGCTTAATTCTGTTTAGCTGATTAACTCGAAAGCACCCGGATCATAGTCTACTGGCTATGATATTTGCCTCAGATGTGAACGGCGAGCTCCTTTATAACACCTCTTACCCACAACATGGTTTGGCAGACAGCCGAAAGGCTGTGACAAACAATACTGGAGTACCTGTCTCTATAAGCTCCATCTCTCCGGTAAAGGAACCAACCCTCACCTGTCTGGTTTCCGACAGATACATAGTCTTTGCCATATTTGCAAGATGATCTATTCTTGAAGGAGCGATAAATGCTTACTCTTATCAAGTGCCTTTCTTGCATCACTTTAAAGTGCCTCAAGTACCCTTGATGCCTACATTCGCCATAAATGCAGACTTCTTTGACATACCGAGGTTCTCAGCCTTAAAGTTACTGTTATAGAAGCTGTATACTAAGAAAATCCAAGAGATCGGGCATTGCAGTCTCTGCACCCTCTTTTTCAAGCAAATCAACTATATGGTTGTTTGCAAGAGGAGAGAATTTTACAAGGATCTCACCTACAATACCTACTCGGCTGATATTGAGTCTTGGGAGATTATCAAAATCCTTTTACAATAGCTCTTATATTTGCTTTTAAACTCACCGAAAGTTCGGTTTTCTTACAGAAAAGTGAATCAATAACACGATTTCTCCATTTTTGTGAAGTCTGTTGGCAGCCCTCTTTCCTTTTCATAAGGTCTTGTAGCATACAAGACTCTCATAAAGAGATCACCGTATACAACAGCCTGCATTGCTTTTTATTATCATTGCAGGAGTCATCTTGAATCCCTCATTTGTCTCCATGCCGTTGGCATTTACTGAGATTACCGGGATCTGTTCCATATCCACTTTTTCAAGAGCTCTTCTGATAAAGCCGATATAGTTGCTGGCTCTGCATCCGCCACCTGTCTGGCTCATAAATATGGCAGTCTTATTCGGATCATACTTTCCTGAAAGAAGTGTCGCATTATCTGTCCCACAACCATAAGTGAAGGGTAGCAGGCATCATTGTTCACATATTTAAGACCGCAGTCTATAGCGGATGTGAATCATTTTGGGAGTACTTCACATGGTAGCCGAATGCATTTAATGCCGGCTCCAAAAGGTCAAAAATGTATAGAGACATCTGTGGACAAAAGAATTGTATATTCATCCTTCATCTCCTTTGTAAATACTTTTCTGTGATAAGCGGAGAGTGTATTTTCTCTCAAAGTTTTCTTATCTCTCTACACGTAATGCAGCTATAAGTGAACGTATACGTATTCTTGCCGCGCCGAGATTGTTTACCTCATCAATTTAAGTACAGTATAGATCTTACCTGAACCTGTAAGTATATCATTTACCTGATCTGTGGTAACGGCATCAAGTCCGCAACCGAAGGTTTAGCTGTACAAGATCAAGACAATCATCCAGCTTACAAGGCTTGCCGCCGCATAAAAGTCTTGAGTGATACATCCGACCGATCGCTTTACTATAACAGGTCTTTTCTATCTTTGCCAAGATGAGAAACGGCATCCTCTGTAAGCACGGCAATACCGAATGAGTGATCATATCAGGGAGTACCATGGTGTGTTCAGGCACATGATATGGTCTTCGCAAGAACTACTACCGTGGCGGTTGTTCTTATGAAGCCACTCTATTGTCTTTTCACCTTCTCTTTTCGATATCTTTCTTTTGACTCGAATAAGCTCTGTCCATGCTGCATGTGCAGCGAACTTATCTCGTTTATGTCAAATTCCTGCTATACCTTGATGAGCTGATTTGTAAAGCACTCTTCATTTGTAAATGCCATGAAAGGATCTCAAGAATCTTGTATTTGTCTCTGATTTCTTCCACATTATTCTTGATATTCTCAGCATATGAAGTAACGATAGGGCAGTTGAAATGGTTTCCGGCATCCGGCTGCTCATTTTCTTTCATAAGGTATACATGGATACCATATTGTACTGAACGCCATTCTTTATAAGCCATGAAATATGTCCATGTGTTATCTTTGCAGGATAGCATTCTGACTCGCTTGGGATGGATTCAATACCCAGCTCATATATTTTCTTTGTTGACATAGGAGAGAGTACTGTTCTAAATCCGAGGTTTCTAAAGAGAATACAGCCCAGAACAGGAAGTTCTCATACATTCAAAACTCTCCAGTATACCCGATAGTACCTCTGAATGCCTTGTCCGCTGTAAGAGGCTCATAGCAGAACATACGATTATATTTATATTCATAGAGGTTTGGAACATCCTTTTTAACTCTGTCCTACCAAGACCTCTTTCATCTGTTTCCTGATATGAAGTTTCTTCCGCCTTCAAATTTGTTTTACTGTCATTACACAGTTATTGTTACAGCCACGGCATCTGGTCATGGATGTGTCATGCTGCAGTGCAATGATATCATCAAGAGAGAGAGCATTGTGGTCTGCTTTGCCTTCATATCTTTCTCTTGCTATAAGTGCCGCACCGAGATGCACCCATTATTCCGGCAATATCAGGTCTTGTAACAAAACCGCCTGAGATCTTTTCATGCACGGAGTACCGCATCATTGTAGAATGTACCACCCTGTACAACTATATGCTTTCCAAGATCTGCCGCATTTGAAATCTTAATAACCTTCAAATAAAGGCATTTTTTTATAACTGAATAGGCAAGACCTGCTGAAATATCGGCTACAGTAGCACCTTCTTTTTGTGCCTGCTTAACATTTGAGTTCATGAAAACGGTACATCTGGTACCGAGGTCTACAAGTTTTTGCAAATAATGCTTCTTTGCAAAAGTTTTGAACCGAGAAGTTCAAAAGAGCCGGCAAAGGTCTCGATAAACGAGACCGCAACCTGCAGAACAGGCCTCATTTAACTGTACAGAGTCTACTGTACCATCCTTGATACGGATACATTTCATATCTTGACCTCCGATATCAAGTATACAGTCGACATCTAGGCTCAAAGAATGCTGCCGCGTAGTAGTGTGCAATGGTCTCAACTTCACCTCATCAAGCATAAAGGCTGCTTTTAGAAGTGCCTCACCATATCCTGTGGAACATGAATATACAATCTTTGCTTCAGGATTGATTTTTCCTTTACCGACTTTATAGCCAAAATAGCTGTAGCCAGTGAACCGTTATTATTTGAATAGAAATTCCAGAAGACTACCGTCTTCACCTACCAAAGCGATCTTTGTGGTGGTGGAACCGGCATCTATTCCAAGGAATATATTGCCTTGTAGTCTTCTAAGCTCGGCAGTTTTACACTGTGACCGAAATGTCTTCACTAGATTCCTCATAATCAGCCTCAGTCTCAAAGAGCGGATCAAGTCTGGCAATCTATGTGCCATCTCAATACCTTCTTTAAGCTTGGCAATAAGATCCCGAAATACCGATCATAGCATCCTTGCTTTCACAGTTAAGTGCCGCACCTATGGCTGCAAAAAGATGTGAATTGTCAGGATCTACAATATATTCATCTGTAGATTCAGAGTTCTTATAAATGCCCTGCTTAAGTTCTGAAAGGAAGTGCAGCGGACCAGCAAGGAATGCCACATGACCTCTTATGGGCTTACCGCACCGCAAGACCTGAAATAGTCTGATTTACCACCGCCTGGAAAATGGAGCGGAAAGGTCTTCTCTGTAGCTCCCTCATTAATAAGCGGCTGTACATCAGTCTTTGCGAAAAACTCCACATCTTGCGGCTATAGGATAAATTGACTTATAACTCTTTTTGCATATTCATTAAGTCCTATAGCATCTGTTTGTGGAGAAAAGCCATCTGATCGATGAAGCTTCCTGTACCTCCGGCACATATACCGTTCATTCTCGGTCGATACCGCCTGTGAAGTAGATGATTTTTGCATCTTCTCCACCAAAGCTCTATCGCAACATCAGTTTGAGGTGCAACAGCCTTCAGTGCGGTTGCAACTGCAACAACTTCTGTACAAAAGGTTGACTTTAGATGCTTTTGAAAGGTAAGACCGCCTGAGCCGGTGATCATCGGAATGATATTCACTTCTCCTATTTTTCAGAAGGCATCTGAGAGCTGTGCTGCCAAAGTGCCCTGTATAGTTTGCATAATGTCTGCGATAATCTGAAAATACTACTTCATGCTTGCTGTCAAGAATAGCAATTTTGACTCGTAGTCGAACCTATGTCTATACCAAGTACATAGGTTTTTCTGTGTTTTGCATATTATAACCTCTTTTATAAAGCTTGTGATTATACAATGTGGAGCTATGCCCTCGTGAAACCAGTTGCAGGATTATACCTTACAATCCGTTAAAATCAGTAGCTTGAATATGCCTTTTATTTTGAAAAATAAAATTGCACACAAAACCACACATGTGAAAACATGATTTTATATCATAGCATATTGCTAGGAATAAAGCAATTAATAAGAGGTTAAAAAGTGTTAAATAATGTAAAATTGGTTACATAGTACCTGAACGTAACTAATATCCCATGACATCGCCTCTTTCATCTCTTTACATACGCTCCGATATATGCAGGAGCTTTTTGTTTTTGGTATTGTTTTTAATAGCTTTATAATAGCTGAACCTACGATAACTCCGTTCGCTATCTGACTCCATTTCCTTAGCCTGCTCAGGTGTTGAAATACCAAAGCCTATAGCACATGGAATATCGGTGTTTTCTCTTACTATCTTTACTATGGAGTTCAAATCGGTAGTGATTTCACTTCTGGTTCCGGTTACACCAAGGCTTTGATACAATATATAAAAATCCTTTAGCTTCCTTAGCAATCATTGCAATGCGGTCATCGGATGTAGGTGCAATAAGAGAGATGAGATCTATGTTATATTTTTCCGATATCTCAAAGGGAATTCGCTTCTCTCTTCAAACGGAATGTCAGGAAGTATAATACCGTCAATACCCACCTCACTACATTTTGCGAAAGAACTTTTCAGGATCGTGAGGAGAATACTACATTTGCATAGGTCTATAAACACAAAAGGAATAGTGACTTCTTTTTCTAAGTTCTACGACCATATCAAACACTTTATCAGTTGTAGATACCGCCTGCAAGTGCACGAATATTTTGCGCCCTGTATAACCACACCTCAGCAGTTGGGTCTGAGAAGGATACCTATTTCTATCAGATCAGCTCTCGTTTTTACCATTTCGAGTATTGCCGCCTTTTGGTAGTTGCCACATCAGGATCACTACAGGTGATAAAGGAATAAATGCCTTTTTATTTTTAATGCTTCATATATCTTATTCATAAGTTTTCTCCTTTATATCTGGCAATAGTCGCACAATCCTTGTCACCTCTTCCTGAGATGGTGATTACAATAATTTGGTCCTTCCTCATGTAGGTGCTATTTTCATGGCATGAGCAACGGCATGAGCGGACTCTATAGCGGGTATAATACCTTCCATCTTGGAGAGGTATTCAAATGCCTCAACGGATTCATCATCTGTTACAGGTACATAGCTTGCTCTTTTATATCATGAAGATATGAATGCTCAGGTCCTGCACCAGGATAGTCAAGCCCTGCAGAGATGGAGTATACAGGTGCTATCTGACCTGATTCATCCTGACAGAAATAGGATTTCATACCGTGGAAAAATACCAAGTTTTCCTTCTGTATTTATAGTAGCGGCTGTTCTCAAAGTGTGAATCCTTCGGCAGCTTCACACACCGATAAGTGCCACATCCTTGTCTTCAATAAAATTGTAAAACTTCCTATGGCATTTGAGCCGCCACCTACACGTGCAAGTACGGCATCCGGTAATTTGCCTTCTTTTTCAAGTATCTGTTCCTTAATTTTCCTTTGAAATCACTGCCTGAAAAATCTCTCACAATAGTGGGAAGGGATGAGGTCCCATTACAGAACCGAGGCAGTACTGAGTATCATCTATTCTGCTTGTCCACTCTCTCATAGCTTCGGAAACCGCATCTTTTTAGAGTTTTTTGTTCCGCTTGTTACAGGAATAACCGTAGCACCAAGCAGCCCTCATCTTATATACATTAAGTGCTTGACGGACAGTATCCTCTTCACCCATAAATACTACACATTCCATGCCCATCAATGCGGCGTGTTGCAGTTGCAACACCATGCTGTCCTGCACCGGTTTCTGCAATAAGTCTCCTCTTTCCCATCTTTTTGCAAGCAGTGCCTGTCCGAGAACATTGTTTATCTTATGAGCACCTGTATGTAAAGGTCCTCACGCTTTAACTAAATCTTTGCACCTCCAAGGTCCTCAGTCATTTTCTTTGCAAAAATAAAGCTTTGAAGGTCTGCCGGCATAATCATTTAAAGAGATAATTGAGTTCTTTGTTAAACTCAGTATCATTTTAAAAATGATTATAGGCTTTTTCCAATTCTATCACTGCATTCATAAGAGTTTCAGGGATATACTGTCCACCGTGAACCCAAATCTTCCTTTATCATTTGTCATTGTCTACCTCTCTACCAAACTCACAAATTTTTATCTTAGCGGTATCTGCCCTCGGTTTCTATTCCCGAGCTACATCCACAACGTATGGATGTGAAGTCTTTTATTATTTTTCCTTTATATTATCTATGGAGAGTCCGCCTGCTAATATTCACTATCAAAGCCTTCAAGTAGGGCTTCATCAAAAGGTCTCTCACAGCCTGCTCCCGCATCCAGTAAAATAAAATCAGTGTTCTTGTTTATTGATTTTCATAGTATTTTGATTTTATCTGATAGGCATATATTATAGGTATTTATCTTTGTCCTTAATGCATTTATATAGTTCTGATCTTCATTTTCCATGAAGCTGTGCATATCAATTATTTTATATTTTTACAAGATAAGCTATACCAATATCTTCATTTACAAATACACCCACATGCCTTTACTCATCATAGCTGATTTTTCAGTGCTATCACATATCAAATGATACTTGCCTTTGCTTTTTCCTGGCAAATACAAAGCCTGCGATATAATCCGGTAATACTACGTTTATTACCTTGATGTCTTCTTCACATTTTATGCCGCAGCTTAATTTTTGTCATGTTTACCCTTTAATCTGTCCAGTAAATTTTGTTTTCCACGCATAAGGACTCACCTACCAGCTGCATCTGCTCTCATATCGATGATGCTATATCTTCAGGGCTGTTCACACCGCTTTCGAAACAAATAAGATATCCTTAGGCACAAGGTCACAGTAAGTCTTTTACTGTTATTCGTGTCTACGGAAAGTCCTTTAGATTTCTATTGATTTACTCCGATCATAGCGGAATTTATCTTTATTCTTTTCTATTTCAGATTCATCATGACATTCCACAAGTGTGGAGTCCAAGGTCATCACCTGATATCTTTAAATACTCATTTCTTCAACCGACGTATGGAGCAGATCAAAAGAATATAGAAGCTCCCATTGCCTTGGCTTCTCATATACCATATTCATCAACAGTAAAATCTTTTTCTACAGTGGAAGAGTAACGGTGTTGATATTTCTCAAATACTTATCACTCAAAGAAACCACTTAGGCTCTGTGAGTAACGATATACAGTCTGCACCTGCTCTCATATTCTTTTTGCGATTGCAAAGATATGGGAGTCCTTTGCAATAATACCTTTTAGACGGAGAAGCTTTCTTACATTCACATATAAAAAGACAATCCCAGTTTTTAAAAGCGTTTTTCATCAAACTTTGGTGTTTGAATACTTTCGACTTCAGATCTTATCAAATCCAGCGAATATTTTTCTTTTGCTCTTTAATTCGCCATTTTGTATATGCAGCTGTATCTAAAATAGTTGTTTCTTTACTCATTGCTTGTCTATAAAATCTTCCAAAACCTTAAAGCGCTCTTTTGCTTTCGATAAGATTTCTTGCAAGATCTATTCCTTCCTGTATACTGCCTGCCTTATCACCTATATAGAGCCTCGCCCGGCATTTAAAAAGTACCCGCATCTGTTTTAGGTCCTTTTCACGTTTAATATGGCAAGAGTTATTGCTGCATTTTTCCTTAGGATCGCCACCGGCCAAATCTCGTTTTTCTACAGCGTGTAGGTCCGAAATCTTCAGGTTTTATCTCATATGTGGTAGAGTGAGCCGTTATTTATCTCGCAAACCTTGGTAGGAGCGGAGGTGATATTTCATCCAGTTTATCCATGCCCGTATACGACCATGCCTCTTTTAACGCCAAGATCCAAGCACTTTTGCCAGAGGTTCTATAAAGGTATTCATCATATACTCCAAGAAGTTGCCGCTTCGGTTTTTGCCGGATTTGTAAGAGGTCCAGTATATTAAAAACTGTTCTAAAACCAAGCTCCTTTCTGATTGCTCCTACATTTCATAGAACTGTGAGTATGAGCAAAGAAAAGCATATACCCACCTTTTCCAAAAAGCTCTTTGCATTTTTCGGGATCTTCTTCAATATTTACACCCAATCGCTCAAACAGTCCGCTGTACCCGCATTTTTGAAGAAGCCGCTCTGTTTCCGCGCTTACTTTCATTTCCTTACCGCCGGCAGCGTACAATGGCTGATGTGGTGGAGATATTAAAGCTTCCGGCATTGTCACCGCCTGTACTGACTATTTCAAAAAGGTCAAAATCGGTATCAACGGCGGTGGCATGTCTCTCTCTTAGCCATGGCACAACCTGCGATTTCTGTGTGGTTTCCGCCTTTTGCACTCTTTGTGGAAAGAGCTGCAAGAAATGCGGCATTTGTGTGAGGTGAGGTTTCACCGTTCATAATCTCATTCATTACAGCATAAAGCTTCATCAAAGTTAAATCTTCTTTAGTTACAATCTTTACAATACACTTCCTAATCGTATATCTTTCAGGGTCATTATCTTATAGGGTTTTAAAGTTGTAATCCCAATCGCAGTTCTTTCTTAAAAGCTTCGTAGGATTTTGCGTAACCTGCGGAACTCGTTTGTTCATGAAAGAACAGCGAACCACACTCAAACAAGTCCTCCGGTTTGCTTTAATCTATCTCGCTTTGCGAAAAACTAATCGCTACAGGGATTACAAAATAAAACCTACAATGTATAGTAAAATTTCAATTCTGTATAAAATTCCTCAGCATTTCCTTCACATTATTCTGTCAGTATGGATTCCGGGTGCTGCACACCCATAGATTAGCAGCTGCTATGTGTCCACCGCCAGCTATTACCCTTCACCGACATCCGTTTGGCTGATTTGCAACAACTCATTTGGAAGTATATTTTACTATGCGGCAAGAGAGTGATGTCTGGCAACTCTGCTTTTGGCAGGTATACCTGAGATGGCACCGTTGGTATCAAAACTATATGAAGATTCTTTCGTAATGCATCAGTTCACTTGGCATAGGTCACTACAGCGCCGAATGCCACACAGATTGCCTCGATGTCCAAGACAAACTCCGGAGGATCGGGCCATACTTTCTGTCAAGCTCACTTTATGCACCTATAATTACTCCTGCATCCTCCAGGTCTTCGGGACCGGGGGATGTAATCTTCGGAGCAGAGCTTATATCTTTCCATCAGTCATTTCATCATTTCTTATTACTTTTATACGGATCAATTTCACCTACCATTTGAAACGATAGTGGTAGGACTGTCATAATTATCAATCAATAGAATCATTTGCTTTATCTCCTGTGCCTTTTTAGAGCATCGACTGCAGCGCTCTCCGCCTTAGTTTAAGCTTTTCACATATTCCTTATCAGGTTCGGAGTCGGCTACAATACGGCTACCGCTTCTGATAGCCATCTTTTCCGTTTTTCTTACAGGCAGAGTCTGATAGCGATCGGCATCCATATTTCCGGCAAAGTCAATATATCTAGCTCCTCCGTAAACTGCAATACTCTTTTGTTGTTTTCAAGTTTGCACCGATAAGTTGACAGGCACGAACCTTGCGGTGCTCTGAGGGTACTCTGCAGGACGACATTTGCCGCATCCAGCGCATCACTCAGGTCTTATTTCACCTTTACCGTAGAGACCTATATGCGCAGTACATGCGGATAATATCTCTCTATAGAGTGAAATTTTCCACCTTTACACTTCTGAATTTACTTACTGATCATAGCGTCAGGCCTCATTCATAGCATATTATGTTCAGCAAGTTCCTATCAGCAAGCACTCTTCTTCAGCAGGTCGCGTCCGACCAGGTCCTCGTCGGTCAAATGTACCAGCGAAGTGGGAAGGTAAGGTGGCACTCCGTCTTCAAGTTTTACCAAAGTTTCAGGTGAAGCTCCCGCAATCTCAACATCGGTACCTGGTGCACATAAAAGCAGGAAGGCGGTGAAGGAGCCACTCGTTCTGAGCACTCTGTAGCATCAAGTGCCAGCCTGCTAAAGTCCGCCGCAAGCGATTTAGACGAGCACTGGTTTGGAAAGATATCGCCTTCTTTTTATATGACGCTTTTGCTTTTGCAATCATCTCTGAAAAATTCTTTGTGCACAGGTCACACTCAGAGAGCGCTTTCCTGTTCTTTCTACAGGATTTTCACCTGTAACAAAGGCTCTTTATTTTCTCAAGCTTTTTACAGCCTCTCATAGGCTATAGTATGACTCATCATCCAGTGAAATATTTGTAATAAGGATGATGTTTTCCACATGGTCGACCAGCACACACATCCCCAAAAGCATTACATCAATATCTTCAAATCCTCTGACCTCATCTACATCCTTACATACTTGGTTCCTTATAGTTTGCGTAGGTCAAATGAAAAATATCCGACCAAAACACGCCTGGCAGGTGCTGAGGTAAAAGAGTTTAGTCTTGGGCTTTTGTATTTAACAAATCTCTTAGACAACCGGTAGGGTCAGCCACACTCAAACTCTTCACAGATCTACGTCTATTTATGCCTTTATTACAGCTTATAGACAGTGGGACTGCGAAATCCGAGAAGGTATATCTTCCCCAACTACCGGTAGCCTTTATGCCGATTCTAACACATAGGCATGAGTAGATGCCTTTGAAATTCTTATTATTGCTTCAATAGGAGTGATAAAGTCTGGATAATATCGCATACTGACCGGTGCAAGTATCTTCTTTATTTTCTTTTTATCTTTTCTATTTTCATTCAAGTAGGGTAATACATACTATAATGTCGCTTCTGCACGGCTACAACTTTGATTTCATCCATAGGTCGAGCGGATCGAGGTCAAGTGATTGTGCACCGTCACATAATGCCTTTGCGGGATCATTGTTGCCCTGCAACCATAATGCAGTCTGCACCCACAGCAAGTGCGGCTCTGCAGCAGTGGTACAAGAGATCTGATACCTACAGCATGACTTGGGTCCACCAACACCGGAAGATGAGTTTTCTCTTTTAAAAAGTGCGACTGCTCCAAGATCCAAAAGTATTTCTTGTGATGGCTGTTTCGAAAGGTTCTGATACCGCTCACAGAGTATGACATTTTCATTGCCTGATGCCACGATAGCTCGGCACCTCGGGAATTCTCAATAGTGGTGCAAAGCCCACGCTTTTTAATAATATAGGTGCCAACTTGACTGACAAAGTAAATCAAGTTTGCATATTTCTGCACCGATTTGAATAAAGTGTCAACATTCTCAAACAGTGGTAACTGTGTTCTGATTCATTACCTCAGGATAATCGGAATATTGACTGCAGCCTTGGCACTTTCAAAGTCGTACACCTTCCTTGCCATCCCTGAAAGCATAAGAAGTTCTGGGTTTAGAAATGCGCCGCCACGAAGGTATTACAGCTCGACGTTTCAATACTTCTGCAACCATTGTAATCTGTTCTCTGTTTCCACCACAAGGGCCTGCAATAAGCAGTAAATGTTCCCAGTACCTATACTGATATCGTTTACCTCTATGACGGTGTCTCAGGATGAACAGTTCTTCCTGCCGCTATAGATTTCTGTAACCCTTTTCAGTCAACATGGATGAGTTGCCACAATACTGTCCATATCCCATGTCGAAGTGTTCCCCGATTAAGCAAACTGCTGTGTTCTGTTCAGATACGTATATTGTATCAAACCTATACTTTCAGATCTTTCTAAAGTTTCTGTATTGCTTCTTGCTGATGCCTGCTTTTAATATAAAAACCATAGTCCTCCTGGTAAGATCAAAAGTCCTGACAAATAAAAACCCAAAGGCTGATGTTGTCAAGGACGGAGACTCAACAATAAAAATCGCGGTGCACCTTGATTCGCAGTATGACCTGTGCACTTTAAGATACCTCATATCCTTGCAGCAGTATGCGTACCGTTGTAGTAACATTACGACGAACATTTACCATGGTCCATTTTGCAGTTCGTTTCGTATCGCTCGCACCTTGGACTCTCTGTGGGAGCGCATAACCGCATACTCCCATATCAGCAGTTTGATTGTTTTCGATTCTAGTCAAAGATTTTCTTATGTCAACAAAATATTTTATTAGATGTCAAGCCATATACTAAAGTCCCAGTATGCAGGTCTTTGACAGTTTGTTTTACCTAAATAAGCATAGAAAAGTCCTAGTAACCCGCATGTAGCCTATCTTCTCGCTTGATCAATTTTTGTCAAAATATTCGTTTTAATATATAGTATTTCTAGTATTTTATGCTATAATAAGGTGTGGAGTTATCTATAAAGTTACTACATCAAAATCAAAAATGCAGAGTCCTTCTATATTTCCAAAAGCTTTATAAATGACAAAGGGGTTAGCACCTCTGTAAATGTACGCAAACTTGGTACTCTCGCTGATTTATTAAAAGAGCATGGACCCACTAGAGATGACGTTATGAAATGGGCTCGTGCTGAGGCAAAACTTGAAACACAGAGTACAAAGAAGATAAAATAGTAAATTTTTCTTTTAACTCAAGCAAACGACTACAGCCACAGCAACAGAGTCTTCTATCGTGGAGGTTATCTGTTTTTGCAGTACTTTTATTATAAACTTGGCTTACATAAAGTTTGTAGAAAGATAAGAGATAAGTATAACTTCAGGTTTGATATCAACTCGATATTATCCGATTTGATTTACTCCAGAATACTCGAACCTTCCAGTAAACGCTCAAGTTACTCTTGTTCTATGGATTTTTTAGAGCCACCATCTTACCAATTACATGATGTATATCGCTCTTTAAATGTACTCGGTAAAGAATGTGACCTTATACAATCTGAAACTTATAGAAAATAGTCATTTAGTAGGAAAACGCAATGATAAGACTTCTTTTTTTATGATTGTACTAACTATTATTTTCGAGATTGAGGATGAAGATGGCATTAAGAGATATGGCAAAGCAAAGAACACAGACCAAACCTATAATACAAATGGGTATGTTTATGGATGGTGACAGCATTCCACTTGCTTTTTCTCTATTTCCGGGAAATGCAAATGAACAAACCTCTATTAAACCACTTGAAGAAAAAATTTTAAAAGAGTTTGATTGTCAAAAGTTTATTTACTGTAGTGATGCCGGACTTGGTTCCGGAAAAATAGAAAAGTACAATCATATGGGTGAAAAGAGCTTTTTGTAGTTACTCAATCAATAAAAAGCTAATGCACAGGATAGGGCAATGGGCGTTAGATACTAAAGGATTTAAACGTTTATCTGATGATAAAGTGGTAGATCTGGCTGAAATCTCAAAGGATGATGAGACTATATATTACAAAGATGCTCCTTATACACCGAAAGATTTATCTCAAAGACTTATCATCACATATTCACCAAAATATGCCAAATACCAAAAGACTATTAGAGAAAAACAAGTTGACAGAGCTAAGTTAATGCTTGAAAAAGGCAGTATCAAAAAGAAAGAAGAAATCCTAATGATCCGAAGCCAGGTTTCTTGGTAGTATTGCAGTAACGATGATGGTGAAAAAGCAAATGTACACAACTATCTTAATACAGACAAAAATAGATGAGGAAAGCCAGAGTATGATGGTATGTATGCCATCTCAACAGACCTACTTGACGATAATGTAAGTGAAATACTAAGTATAAGTGAAAAGCGTTGGCAAATGAAGAATGCTTTAGAATTATGAAAACCGAGTTTGAAGCAAGACCGATATTTTTTTACAAAGAACTGATAGATTAATTCTCACTTCTTAACCCGTTTTTTAGCCTTGATTATTTACAGATATCTTGAAAAATTTTTTTAGACCACAAGTATACATGCAGAAGAGATTCTAAAGACCTTAAAAGATTTTAATTTTGCATATGTAAAAGAGCAAGGTTTCATACCTATATAAACGAACAGAGCTCATGATAAACTCACATGAGATCTTGTCATTTTAATATAGATTTTGCAATTTATAACAAAAAGTCAAATGCGGACAATACAAAAACAAAAGCAAAGGAAAAATAAAACACTATTTTAGTTTTACAAACAAAAATGCCTCTGAAAAGCCAGTAAAACACTGGGCTCAAGGGCTTTAACTTTTGAAACTGTCACAAACAGTATGTGAACAACTCCAGGTAAAATATTATAGTAGCTAGTCTATATTAAATTATTATATAGTATGGGAAAATATGACTGTGGAAGTATATTTAAGACTAAAGTAAAGGATTATGATAATAGTCTTTAGAGAAATTGTATATAATATTTAACAAAATGTCAGTATTATATTTTAAGGTATATATTGAGAGGATAACGATAAAATGGAAAAAATTTTGTTTGGAAAAAGATGAAGAAGTTGTGTATTGGAAGAGGGAAGATGAATTAAATGATTTGATATATACAGGAGAAAGTGATAAGCCAGTTTTGAGTTAGAAGTTACAGATTTTCTATATATGACTATTCGAAAAATATCAAAAAGGACAGTTGACTTTAGAAGTGGATATCAGAGGAAAATCTGTATGGGATAACAAAGCAAAAGTGAGATTGATTGAGAGTATATTAATGGATTGCTGCACCTATATTTTACTTAAAAGCAGCAAAATAATTCCACCTATGTAGTCGTAGATGGGAAATAGAGGCTATCTACATTGTTCGATTTTTACAAAATAAGTTTCCACCTAAAGTTGTTGAAGATCAACATTTTTAAATGGAAAATTTTATGAATTTAGAAGAAGAAATATGGAATATACCAAGCCAATTGGAGATTATCGAAGTTTATTCTCATGTAATACTTCCACCGACCCCAGATAAAGTATTATTTATATTTTGACAGAGTTAATAGAGGAGGCTGAAGTTAAATACAAGAAATTAGAAATGCACTATATCATGGAAAAAGACTCAATATGATAGCAGAATTTCAAGACAAAAGATATTTTGAAGAGCGACAGGTATTGAGGAATAGAAAAGATTCTAGAATGAAAGGTTCATATTTGCTAACTAGATTTCTAGCATTTCATTATTTGTTTGATGGAATGTTGTTTGACAATAAAAGCATATGAGTATACAAGGACTTAGATGATTTGATTGAAATCTGACACTAACACAATTAAATATTGAATCAAGTGAAAAGTCTAAGGAACTAAGCAAATAACCTTGAGGTGTTGGAGATGTCAAAAAGATATTTTGGGGGAGAGGCGCATTTAGAAGAGAAAAAAGTATCTAATCCTTATAAATATGAATATTTTGAGACAACATTGATTTTTAGTCACTTATTGTGGACAAAGAAATAGCTTCGGACAAAACTAGTAAGGGTTAATGCAAGGATTACTAGTGAAGAGTATCGGGATATATTGGTAATAGTAGAGAGAAAATATAAAGAATATGCAAATGGACGTTTTACATGATGATTTATCTATGAGATTGTTTATGATTATTTACGTAAAAGGACTAAAATCAGTAGAAATGTAATAGTCAATTTGTTCAGAAATTAAAACTTATTTTGTAGGAACTAATTCTTCTGGTAAGTCAACTTTTTACAGTCACTGTTATTATGGAAACAGGTAGTCTTAATGGAAAATATATTGATATCGGAGATTTCGTGAAGTAAGGAACTATAATATATCCAAAGGATCTTATAAGAATTGAGGTAGAAAGAAAAAGTCGGAATATAGAGTTTATGAGAATCGGATGAAAAGAGGGAAAAAGATTAAATCATCACTTGCTGACATAGACAGTGTTATGAAGACCTGATGGGAGAGAATGTTGATAATGGTGAAGATGAAGTGATTTTTACTTAGATGAATATTTCTACCATTTGTCATGTCATAGGATTGGAGCTAGAGATATTTAGTGCTAAAAAACATACTCGAAGATAGGGGATTTGGTATAGATGGAGAATATGCACTGGCATTTATTGAAGAAATGAGAGTAAGAAGATTGTATCTATTGAAGGATACCTGAAAAACAGACAGACAGTCGATTTGGTCAAAGTAAATTACTGGTTGATTATATAGTGGATACAACATTGTCTATTAGCGATATAAAAGAAAAACAAAACTATTTACAGGTAAAGTAGATAATAACTCCTAAAAATATTAATTCAGATGCATTATATTGTAGAGCCATAATACAGGTTCAGGAATAAGTTATTAATTAGTATTATAGCGTGTTTAGGAGCTGAAATTGGTTCTGTAATTATTAGATCGAGAGATACATTCATCCAAAAGCACAATCTAAATTATGAGTTCTTTTGCTTTGTCAGTAAGGCTGGTCAACAATTGTTTATAGAGTCACATAGTGACTCGGGATATATTTAACGGATTACGTGTGGGTGTAATGGATCGGTTTTAAAGTTAGTGATATATCGGCTGGTCAATGCACTGAATGAAAAATTTCTTAAACACAATGCAATCCCTATTGAATTTAAGGAATATGGGTAAAATAGTAGGAACTCAAATGATGAAATGGATATAAATGATTTATTTGATCTAGTTTTGAAATAGATTTGGATAGAATGTTTGGTGTAGAAGTTTAGAAGCACTCTACTTAAAAGTGGGGAGCTAAGATATTTATGTGTGATTATGAAACGAATATTCTATTAGAGGACAGTTCGATAATATTGATGATTTTTCTGAAAAATTTAGAAAAGTATACATGTCCTTGTAATGAAATGAAATAAAACAGAACAAAATATAATATGGAGAAACGTTTTGGAATTTGCAAGTTTCGTAATAGCCTTACAATAAAGGATGTTGTTATCGTCAGGATAGAAATGGAAACAATCCTGAGGTAGTTAAATCTAAAAGCTTTCTATAGTACAATTATTTAGAGATGAACCTTTCTATGGAGATAAATGATAATTGTGATATAAAAGATAGAGGAATATCAATTTGATGATGACTTCAGAATATAGTATATATATAAATTGTTTTACTAAAGCTTTTGGAAAATGAAGTAAAGAGTTGTTTCTCATGGAAGGTTTGAAAGGGATAGCCTAGATATAAAAGTTTTATATAAAACAAATATTACAATTATACACTAGATAATATATGTAGAGAATGGTGAAAAATGAACGAAAAGGTAGAATCTATATTTATAGAAGATTGTTCAAAAATAATACAGGTAGAAGTACGAGCCAAGGAATTTGAATATCATCCTCCACATTTTCATGCTAGCTTTAATGAATACGCAGCAGTATTCAAGTTAAAAGATGGCAGTTTTCTGAAAGATGGTATGGTCTGAATCCACGAGAAAATCAAAAGACTGGTATGATAAATATAAAAGATGAATTGAATAATAAATGGGAATGTTTACATATACAATAACAAAGTAACAGATAACAAAGCTTTAACAACTCTAACAATCAAGGTAAAGCTAAATATACCTATATCTGATGAATTTGTTTTTATATGAAACGAAATTATTTTAATTGTTATAAGAAATATTACAATATTTAAATATTGTAATTAATTTTATATATCAGTGTAAATACAGTGCTAAACATACAGGATGAACATGATGACAAGACGCGTCAGCCTAACAATAGCCACAACGTACAATTTTTGGTGATCTCAGTTTTGACAATGCTTATGATAGTAAATTAGATATCAATCTTTATCGGTAAAAAGTGCATGGAATACCATGTGAAGAGCATATTTGAGCTGACATATAATATAGGCAAAGCTTTTTACATACGAATAGCAGTATGTTTATGGTTGGAGCTTTACTAAAAGCAGTTTGATAAGAACAAAATATCCCAACGAAACTTACGCGCTCCAAATTAGCCTTGTATTTGTCTGGATAGTGTTAAGAATCATAATAAAACGATTTGAATATACAAATATTAAGAGAAATATAGGCATATATTATTATAATCTATATGCTGAGCCTTGCTCTCACATACCTATGGTGTAAAACTGATTGTTTCTTTTAAAGAAAGTAATCGTCATTTAGGTGCCCATCTGCATATACATCTACGTAAAAACTTATATTTGAAATATCAGATGGGGTCTATACCTTGATCTGTAATAGTACTAACAAAGCCAATTTCTATGGTTTTCAAAAGTGCTTTGTTTGCGGTTTGATTAGGGAAATAAGGTGGATTTTTAATTTTCTTGCAGTCTCATATAATTTCTCACCGGTGCTAATATTCATAGTTTCATCTGTTTTTATTAACAATATATAGTTTTTAGAACATAGTTCACATCTATTCTATATCGGATCCTACAAGAATAATAGTACAATATTCACTATCAATAAGTACTTTGATCTGTATCCTTTGGTTCGTCACACATATGTAGTGATATTGTCTTGACCATAGGATAAATATGAATTGTTTCTGCATCTATTTCTATGACCTTTCCTTACCATCAACATATTCATAAAACATGAAGTAGTGCTTCAATATCTGTAATATCCTTTAACAGTATAGATTTATTTAACGGATCAAGATACCATACTACCTGTGATTTTGAACCTGCTTGAGCTGACTCAAAACATAGGTATATGTACCTGTAATCCAGTTTATAAAGTTGTTCTTCGTATTAAAAACATATGTTTTTATCAGTAGATTTTATTTTTCAGTGTAATATTAAGATATGCAAGGTTAGATACATTATCCCAACCCATACTGTCTACAGTTACTGAATAATTATCTTTTATCAATAGCAACATAGTTTTTAATTGGGATAAGGACTCTCGGTCTTGAGAAGATGTTTCTTCCACTGACTTTAGAGGAAGCCACAGCAGTTTCATCTGAAGAATTTTCAGAGGTTATTTCAGGCTTTCGTATCCTCCTCATTACTGCCCAGATGAGCTCACATGCGACAAGCAGTATGCTAAAAAGTTAAAAGTATTAGTAAGTGAGATGTTTTCATAAAGACTCTTTTATATGATCAAATCATTAGATAATATAAAGCATAAAAATTAAACAATTATTACAAATTTAACTATGACATAAAGATTTATACGATATTTATTATAGCACAAAATAGTGCTGACGTGGTAAGATATAATGAGTTCTATCATAAAAGATTTCTTTTGGAGTTTATGAATAATAAAAAGCATTTGTGCAAAACTCAAATCATTTACATATAGCAAGGTATAAATGTTATAATCAAGCGCGTATCTTTGAGCAAAAGCTTTACATGCACAAATGTCCATCAAAAATAGATGTCGGAAGGAGAGAGATGGGTTTTTAGAGAAAATTGGAAAGAAATATCGGCAGATACGCATATCAAAAATTGATGATGTATCTGACTGTATTATATAGCATCGGTTTTGCCATATCTTTGATAAATATAGAAATATATTATAATTATTTGTCATTGATATACCTAAAATACTCTCAGGACAGGTGTGTGAGAATTCTTACATGGACATTAGTATGCCCGATCAGAGTATATTTTTCGCAGCTATAATGCTGTACTTGTATTATAATCTGGGAAGCAATCTTGAAAGAGTTTGAGAGAGCTTTTTAGATTCAATCCTATATAGTTTATGGGATATATTTCTCGACTAATAGTTGAGCATTTCGTACTATACTGCAATATATGGAGAAGCATCTGTAAGACTATCCTTTAACACCCGACAGCCTGAATATGTCCATATTTCTTGGCATTTTGCACTATGCCATATCCTGAGATGACGTTTATGTATACTTTTGTATTACCCATAAAGGCAAAATATTTGGCATTTGTATATTTGCTATTGATAGTCTATAGCTTTTATAATAGGATGGCGTCATTACAAAAGGCATCCATCGACTCAGCCTTCTAAACTTTTGTAATATTCTACTTGATGACAGAAGTTGGTATAGAATATCACCAAAGAATGGTCAGACAGGTGAAATTTAAAAAGGGGCGTAAAGATAAGACTCATAGCAGCAAGCTATACACAAATGTGCGGTTTGTGGAAAAGACGAAAAGATGATGATACATTGAGTTTAGGTATTGCTCAAAATGCAAGGGAAATTTGGAGTATTGCTCAGAGTCATTTATATACACATATTCATGTGGAATAGAGTATACCTGTATTTTGAAGTATTGGTTTTCGTCGTATAGATATACTTGATACATTAGAATGAGTGGTAGTATTACGCTTATAGTTAAAGAGGAAAAAGAAATGAAGAAAAACAAAAGATTATCTGCTACATGGGTCCAAACACAAACGATAAAAACTTATGAAGAGATATGGCAATCGCAGGAATGGACGTTGCCAGATTCAATTTCTCAGCATGGCGATTATGAAGAGCATCTGGCAGACTGAAATATATTGAGAGAAGCAAGAGAAGAGACCGGAAAGCAGGTAGCGGCACTTCTTGATACCAAAGGGCCTGAGATAAGAACCGGTTTACTTTGAGGTGTACAGAAAGGTAACATTAGTAGCGGAAATGAATATCACACTAACAATAAATGAATGTGTAGGAAAATGATAAGAAAGGTTTTATCAATACAGTGGCTTAACGATGATGATAAAGGTTGGAGACAGAGATACTTATATGATGACGGTCTTATAGAGCTTGAAGTAATATACTGTTGATAGGATCAGATATACATACCAAAATATCTAAACGGTGGAGAGCTTGGAGAAGAAAAAGGTGAAATGTACCGGAGTTTCTATAAAGTTTCAGCACTTACACAGAAAAAGGATATTGAAGATGTAAAATTTGCTGCAGATAACGGATTTGACTTTCTAGCAGCTCTTTTATAAGAAATGGAGATGCAGTTCGTCGATAGAGAAATATTAAAGGAGAAGGGTTCAACTATCCAGATCATTTCAAAGATTGAGAACCAGGAAGGTATCGACAACATGGATGATATCATCGAAGCAAGTGACGGTATCATGGTTGCAAGAGGGATATGGGATGTGAGATAGATGCCGCAAGATTGCCTTTTATACAGAAAAAGTATTGAGAAAATGTTCAGTGGCAGGAAAGCCGGTAATTATAGCTACACAGATGCTTGACTCAATGATAGAAATCCAAGACCCACAAGAGCCGAGGTTTCAGATGTTGCCAATGCTATCTATGACGGTACCGATGCAATAATGCTTTCAGGTGAGTCCGCAATGGTGAAATACCCTCTGAAGCACTTCAAGATGATGGTAAAGATAGCTAAAGAGACTGAGATACATCTTGACTCATGCACTCTACAGAGGCAGAAAAGTAAATAAGATGGACAAGAAGAATATTTCAAATCAATAGGTTTGGTATGCTGCGGTTTATACAGCGACCAATTGATGCAAAAGGCAATATATAGCACCATCATCACCGGATTTACCACAAGAATGCTTTTCAAAGTGAGACTCAAGTATTCCGGTTTACGGAATGAGTCCAAGCATTTCACTACAGTATCGACAGATGCAGCTTTTTCATGGATGTAGTTCCTGTATGGGCAAAGAGAGCGGATACAACAGATGAGCTTATATCATCATCAGTCGAGACATAAAATGCAGAAAATACATTAAAGAAAATCATCTTGTAGTGATTACAGCGGCATCATACCTGAGAAAATTGAGAGACCTGCAAAATATACAAATACAATGCAGGTGAGATAGTAAAATAATTAGATAAAATAAAAATGCAATAAATATAATACTTTTTATACAAAAATAAGTGAGATATGGTAAAAATACAGATAAATGAGCCGTCAGAAGGTCCTATAGCATAAAGTCACAGGATGCATGCATTCGCGTGACTTTATTGAATATAAAGGAGAAAAACATGAAAAACCCAATAGTAACATTTGACAATGACAGACGGTTCTGTGTAATCAAAATCGAACTTTATCCTGAGGTGGTTCCAAACACTGTAAAGAAACTTTTATCAGCTTGATCAATGAGAAGTTTCTATGACGGACTTACATTCCACAGAGTAATCTCAGGATTTATGATACAGGGCGGATGCCCACAGGGGAAACTGGAACGGTGGTCCGGATTTATCAAATCAGGGCGAGTTTCAAATCAGAACGGATTCCAGAATGATTTGGCACATAGCTAGAGAGTTATATCAATGGCAAGAGCCAGAGCCCAAATTCGCAGGTTCACGTTTCATATGATACTAGGATGCACTCATTTAGACGGGAGCATATGCTGCATTCTGGAATGGTAATTGAGAATGGATGGTGAGATAAAATAGGGCTGCAGATACAGGATTACAGATGACAGACCGAATACAGAGATGAAGGTGTCAACTATGATGAAGTGTGATACATTCGGCGAGACTTATGAAGTCCCTGAAAAGTGTTAATGTTTACAGGACAACATTGTATATATTGATGTCAGATGAGAAATGTGGCTTTTGTGGGAGGCATTTAACCTCACTAAAGCCACTATTGCTATACTGAAAGAAGATATAGATATATCGTGTTTCAAAATATGCAGTGGGAAGTCTTGAAGACATTGATGAAGAGTATATAAAGAAGGTTGTCTACAGAAACTTGCATACTGCCTTTTATGATAGGAAAAGTGGAAGGCATAAATATTCGTGAGATGAGACCCGACGACTTTGAAATTTATCCTGTTTTAGCGAGTTTCCCTTTTAAACAAACAAAAATGACTTACTGGAATATATCTCTTCACTCATGACTTTCTTGGCTATGGCTTATATGTATTTGAAAATGCTAATGAGCTAATGGGAAAACATGTGCAGGTTTTACAATAAAGACGAGAAAGATGTTATATCTCATATATGAAAGGATAGAAAGATCGTGAAAATGTTATATTTTAAAGTTTGCAGGTACTTACTGGATTATTTAAGAGAGTCGTTAAAATAATTGATGTATATGCACAAAATAGTATCAAACATAGCATCGATTAATTTCGATGATCTTGGTGTGATAATAAATGAAAAGTTTTCAGCAAAAAGTATGATTTTAATAGAGTGATGAGCATTGTATGTGGTAGTAGAAAAACCTAACTGTTGTTTTATACAAATTTAATGTATACATTTTAGACACAATATTTTAGCGCAGTAAAATACAGGAGTTTATTGAATGAAAGTAAGGGCATTTGCATGACATTAATTTATGTGGATGTACTGAAGAAGAAAAGATAATGGTTACTCATGAAGTAGAAATGGTCATGACAAATGTTGATATATTTGACGTACTTGAAAATAAAAGAACCTTGAAGAGAAAAAGAAAGATATTACTTAAATCATACATAAAGATTTGGCAATGGATGAGACCAATCTTATATGCAAGGCAATAGTGACTGTTTGCAAAAGAAAACCGAAGGACATTCGAGAGTAGGTTTTACTGAAAAGAATATCCATGGAAGCAGGCATGGCAGGGGAAGTGCGGATGCAGTGCTACATTAAAAAGCAATGAGCTTTTAAACTTAGGTATGCGATGAGAGACTCTTGGAGCTTGGAGCAAGCCTCGGCTGGATACATACCTTTTTGTATAATGGGGGACGGTACTGGCAAGCGGAATCGGAGAAAGCTTAGGAGATTAAAGCTCGTACGAAATGAAACTTTAATAGTAAAAACCAAGCCGGTCGTTTCAACAAAACAGGTATATGAGAGTCTTGATATAGAAGACTTAAACTAATAAGCGGGTTTAAAACATAAAGATGTAGTGAAATGGTTTCGAGTCATGAGAGTGATGAAACTGATAAGACAAAAGATAGAAGAGGATTGCAGCGACTTGATAATATTTTTGGAGGTACCTTCAATAAGGCTTTTTACCTTTTGATATCTGGATATAAAGCAAACAATGCTTGGAGAATACTGTCTGGGAGCTCTTATGAGTGGGAAGCGGAACTGCAATATTCGGTATTCATGAAAATGATGAGATATGCAAAAACCAAAGATATTGGAAAAGAGACGATAGAATAAATTATATACATGATTACAAATAGCGCTATAGAAAGATGGATGGAGATACAGATGACAGCCTCGCATGCAGAAGAGATGAATATATGCCACTGAGAGATGTGTGTTTAGAAACTTTAAGACAGGCAATCTCTAAGAGGAGAACTGCAGCCCAGGTGAGAGACTTATGGAGATAGCTACTCAAAAAGCTCTGGAGTGTCCAGAACACCATGAAGAGAAGCTATAGGAATGCTTGGAAACTTGAAGACTGGATGCTTATGATTCCGAGAAAAGGAGCCGATGCAGGGACACCGAAAGAATCTTAGAGATACTCTGGAAGTGAGAAGAGCACTGGAGGAGCTGCAATAGAACTTTTCATGCACAAAGATTACGGATGAGGAGCAATGAAGCTTGAGAAGTGAAGAGGAATTTGTGGAGTCAATAGAAAAGATAAGATATGATATTGCACATGCAGATGAGAAATTTCATGATATAATATTTACAAGCAAGTCGAAATGATAAAGTTGGTTCAGATGATAAATAATCTACGAGAGCAGATGTATCGTTACAGACTTGAGTATGTAAAGGTGAAGCGACAAGAAAATCGCTATGGAAGAGCATGAGATGATATTAAAGGCGCCAAAGAGTAGAGATAAAGTTGAGGCTAAGAGAATCATTGCTCGATATATAAATAATCAGAGGTCAATGTTTCCAAAGAAGATTAAGGAAACACCTACAAAATAATGAGGAAATTAGTGATAATATTCGCAGTCCTCTGAACATGAGATATCTGTAATATCTGCAACCAATATATCAAAACAGTAGGATACTGAGTAAAGGTCTGAGCTCATTTAATCAGGCATCTACCAAGAGAGGGAAATGGGCCTGTGTTGAGAATATAGCTTCAATGGAAGACGGAAGTTGGATTAATTCAGAAAAAGTGCACATTTATTTTGCCTGGATGCAACAAAAAGTGTATAATAGTAGAGACAGATGGTGAATAAAGAAATCAGCGGTGGTATTCCTTCTGCTGCATGGACTTCTATGGTGAAGATGTACTATTCAAGGGACTGTTGAACTTGCAGAGATTCCCTATGGGATGTGGAGTTTGGCCAGTGCAGTAGGTATGGATAAAGCTCTATACAAAACTTGAAGTTGACAAGCTCGGTATAAGACAGGCCGCATATGAGCCTGGTACTTGACTGAAGTGTAAGGATTTTGAAGAGTAATAAAGAGGATTGAAAACAGATTTGACTATCCGGTATTTGTAAAGCCTTCCAAATGCCGGTTCTTCAAGAGGTGGTATCAAAAAGCCTCAAACAGAGAGGAACTGGAAAAAGGGCATAAAGAAGCTCTGAATCATGACAGAAAAAGTTCTTGTTGAAGAAACTATAGTTGGACGAGTGAGTGGAATGAGGTGCTTGGTAAAACCCGCGGGAGATGTAACGGCAAGCGGAGTTTGGTGAGATAAAATCGGCGGCAACATTCTATGACTATGATGCAAAATATAAGCTTGATTCACTTACTGCTTGATTCAAAGCTTCCTGACGGAGTCAAGAGAAAACTTCCGGAGTGTGCAGATTTTTACAGCTTTGGACGGATTCGACTTTCAAGAGTGGACTCTTTGCAAGGAAGATGGAGAGATTTGTATTTAACGAGATAAATACAATGCCCGGATTTTACAGCAACAAGTATGTATCCTATGTTATTTGAGGCTGCAGGTATCGGAAAGAAAGAGCTGATTGGACAAACTTATTGATTTGGCTTTTTGAGAGAAGGTGATTTTTCTTCAGATTTACCCTATAGGAATATTTGATTCAGGTGTCGGAGGCTTACGGTAGCAAAGGAAATAGTGTCGCAGATGCCAAATGAAAGTACTGTTTATTTTGGAGATACGGCAAGAGTTCCATACGGCTCCCAAGTCAAGAGATACTATTATTAAATACTCCGGGACAGATTGTAAAAATTTTTATACAGACAAAAATGTAAAAGCTATTGTGATTGGTGCTACACCGCCAGTGCTTTTGCGCTTGACATATTAAAGACAGAGATTGATATACCGATTATGGGTGTTATTCATGCAGGTGCCATGACTGCGCTGAAAACTCACAAAAAGTGGGAAGGATTGGAGTTGTTGGTACCAGCGGAACCATATCAAGCGGTATATGAGAAAACTATTCATCAGATAAATAATGAACTGGAAGTAATACAAAAGGCCTGTCGCTTTTGGTTCCTTTGGTAGAAGAGGGACTCGATAAAATGACAGAGTTACGAGATGAGATTATTTTCAAGATATGTTAGTGAATTAAGAGCAGACATATTGACAGTCTGGTATTGGGATGCACCCATTATCCTTTACTGTATAAGACTTTTGGAAGGATTATGGGAGAGGAAGTTTCCCTGTAAATCCTGCATATGAGACCGCGAAAAGAATTGAAATCTTTTGTTGGAGCATGAAATCTTTATTGCCGTGGATGACGGTGAAGTTTTTCATGACTTTTTATCAGTCAGTGATATGGCGGAAAGATTTGATGATTTTGCATCTTCTATTATGCCCGGCATAGTAAAGAAAAGCCGGTGATAGTCAATATAGAGGAATTTTAGTGACAATAAATAATATTGTTACGGTTTAAAAACATTTCAGCTTTGCAGAATGCATACAAATTGGATTGGCTAGACAGAGTGTACATAAAACAGACAGGCATTCTTTTGTTGAGCATAGTTATCAGTTTTATTTACAAGGTTATTTTTATATAGAATAGTGGGGAGATACATTTTTCTAGTAAACTATCATTCTTTATTTTAAACTTGATATTTGCATAACAACCAGTGGTAGCTTAGGGTTGGAGTAGAGACCGCATTGCGGCTTCTACTCATGGTTTTAGCAGAAGATTGACGAAAGAATTTGTAGATATTGAGATTAGCGGCTACTCATTTGAGATATGATGGGGAACGATCCTATTGCCGTGAATATTTCAGGAAATCACTACTATTGATGGTGATATACACAAAATAACTTTACGGAAGAAGCCCAAGGTTTTGATGAAATTATCATAATACAATAATAGTAAAACAAGAACAGGGGGCGGGAAATTATCAAGAGGGTGTGGTAAATTCCAAGATGCAGACTGTTGCCAACAACAGTAGAGTACAAAACAATATATGACACTCCCTTTGGAAGATTGGATATGGAAACAGAGACAAAGCTTCTGCTCATAGATATGAATGAAGAAAGAGATAAATGTCTATGTTGAATATATACTCTACATAGAGGAGATAGGGCATCGAATTCAAAGATGCGCATTCACTAGTTGAAGCTGTTGATAGAGTAGATAAAAGATGGTTGATCCGCCCTAGAAACAGTGGGTTAGTTAAACCTAAGTCGAGAGAAAATATGGATAATAAAATTAAAATTTCATTCAATTCACGTTATTTTGGGGATTTTGTTATTTTGAGCTTTATAGTATTTGTAATGGATGTTATTACAGGAGGACTTTCCACAAGATTTTCTTCAGTGTATACAGATCGTCTTTTATAAGTCCTCTTACATATCAGATTTTTTCCAGACATGTATCTTGGCCATGCAAATCTTGAGTCATTTCTTTGGTAATATAATGCTTATACTTGTAATAGGACCGATGCTTGAAGAAAAGTACGGTTCGGCGAATATACTCTTTGTCATTTCTTGCAACCGCACTTGTAACAGGATTGGTACATTTGTTCTATGTTCCCGTCTTCAGGACTGCTTGGGGCAAGCAGTGTATGTTTGCATTGTACCTTTTCATCATTTTGCAGAGATTTAAAGAAGGAAAAATTCCTTTACATTTATTCTTGAAAGCACTTTGTATATCAGGAGAGCAGATACCTCAGGATTCTTTGTCAGGATAATATTTCAAATCTTACTCTCCTTGGAGAGTATAGTAGGGTGCACTGCTTGGATTTTGGTGATGAATAGGGTAGAGATGAACAGGTACTAGGTTGTTATGGAGAGAGAAATAATATGAATGCAAATCCTGTGTTATTACAAAAGAAATATGCTCGGATTATAGAAAAGTTTGCGAAAAATCAAAAATATCTCATTAGATGAAGCACTAAAACTTTTTATCACTCATTTACTTCACGAACTGATGAGTAAAAGGGTTTCAGATATGCATTGTATGAGTGATGAATATTTGATTGAAGATTTGGAGCGAATATAGTGACGAGTATGGAAATAGAAAGCTAGTATAGATATATTCAACAGATGACGAGTGCTTTTAGCGTAGGATATCTGCTATGCAAAATGTCGATATCTCGTATATTTAAAAGCTTGATGATCAAAGAAGAAAGAAGCAGGTCTTTGATGCCTTTTAAAAGAAAATAATGCTCTTACATATTTTCGGTACGAATATTTAGCATAGTAAAATGATATATAGATTACTGGAAGGATAAAGAGATACGCTATCAATGAATGACTTTGACGGTGAAATATCTATCAGAAGATATCCTCGAATATAATTTCAAGTAAGAACATGCAGCTATTATGATAAATTCGTATGATGATATGTATACAGGCTTTGTTTTCGAATCAGATGCCGTATCTGTGGTTATGGAATGTATGAGTATATCAAATGCAAAAGTTTATGATAGAATGAAAAATTAATGTGAAGATATATACTTTATAGAATTAACAGCGTGGACAATGATGTACTTTTATGGCGTCAGAATCTTAACGGAAAGCATGATTACTGTAAATAGATTATGTATAAGCGGACAATTTGTTTAAAGGAGTATCACCACAAAATTTTCTTAGTCTTTGTATGTCTCCCTTTGTCATATATAATGTCACGGCAGGATAAAAATTTCAAAACTCCATTGGAAATTGATATCATGATAAGCCATTAATACGTTTTATAGTTTTTCTGTCCTGGCGCCAACAAGATGGTCTTCCCATGCTTCATCAAACCATATTTTGCACATGAGTTTTACTCTCTATAATATCATGTTCTACACTGCCCGGCATTAGGGCTGCTATCCCTCGGCGTGAAAATGAGCTACATTATTCTCCGATCAAAAGGGTCTACAGAAATTTCTGGGTATACGGGTGCTCTCTACATTACCTTCTTGTAAATATAGTAAAGGCTGCACTCATAGAGTCCAGAAGCTCATTACAAATATTTTCCAGTTTCTCTTTTATCCAGCTCTCATCGAGACGAAGTTTTACATTAACTGTCTGTACTACATAAAACTTCCTTTCTTAGTATTGTTAGTTGATCCAGTAGCATTTGTGAAAATAAGAAAAATGACATAAAATATGTTATATAATATAATTTATATTGATTTTTCAGATCCTCCATTTTCCCAAAATATGATATAATATAAGTATTGAATGAAAATAAGGAGAAATATGTCTTTTACACATACATGCACATACAAGGATATTCATTGGACGGTTCCTGTAAGATAAAAGAGATAATAAGTCGATGCGAAAGACTAAATATGACATCACTATCCATTACCGATCGTGGGTGATGTATGGAGTCATAGATTTTTATAAAGAGGCAAGGCACAAGGGATTGCCGATACTTGGTTTGTGAAGTGTATATAGCCCTTCATCAAGATTTGAAAAAGCAGGCAAAGCAGGGGAGACAGATACTATACCTTATTTTATTGGCCAAAAATAATAAGGGTTATGAGAATCTGACAAAAGATAGTTTAAGGGCTTTTACCAGAAGGTTTTTATTATAAACCGAGAATAGACTCTGAACTTTTAGCAGGAATATCACGAGGGTATAATGCACTCAGCCTGTCTTGCAGGGTGAAATTCAAAGCTTATATCAGGAAGAAGAGGATGATGCATGACAAAGGCCGCACAAAAATATAAGGAGCTGTTTGTGAGTTCTTTTGATTTCAGACTTCAAAACCCATGGAATTCCGGGAGCAAAAGTATGTAAATCAGGTCTTGGTAAAGATTGGAAAAGAACTGGATATTCCACGTGGCAACCAATGAGATACACTATATAAATGCCGAAGATGCAAAAAGCATGATATATTTGCTTGTATACAGACAAAGTAAGACAGTATCTGATCCGGACAGGATAGAGATATGAGGGCGGTCAATTTTCTTAAAGTCCGAAGACGAGATAAGCACTCTTTTCCATATGCTCAGGACGCTGTTGAAAATACCGGTAAGATAGCGGATATGTGTGATGTGGAAATAAAATTCGGTGATACCAAGTGCCGGAATATCCTGTGCCAAATCAAATGTCTGCAAAGGAATATTTGGAAAGTCTGTGTCAAAGCGGTTTTGAAAGAAGTACACGGATGATTATCAAACAGAGAAGAAATAAAGCAAGGATTTACTATGAGCTTGGCGTAATAGAAAATGGCTATAGACTATTTTTCGATAGTTTGGGACTATATAAATTATGCAAGAAGCAGGGTATACAGTAGACCGGAAGAGGTTCTGCAGCAGAGAGTAGTATCATACTGTCTTGGAATCACTGATATATCGATCCGATAAAATATAATCTTATGAGAGATTCTTAAATCAGGAGAGAGTTTCCATGCCCGATATAGACGTGGACTCTGCGGATGAAGACGTGCAGAAGTTACTGAATATGTGGTAAGCAAATGCGGCAGTGAGAGAGTATGCCAGATAATCACTTTTCCGGTGCCTCTGCAGGCAGAGGCGTTATCAGAGATGTAGGAAGAGTATGACATTCCATATGCAAGATGTGACAGCATTGCTAAGATGATACCTATGGATAGGATATCACATTGGGCTTGCACATGAAAAGAAAATAAGGAACTCAAAGAACTGTATGACAGTGATGAAGTGGTTTATGAACTTATAAATTACAACTTGAAACTTGAGGGACTGCCAAGACATGCAAGTATTCATGCGAGGTGTGTAATATCCAAGCGGTTGAAGAGAGTATGTACCGCTGCACTTTGGAGTGGATAATGCGGTTACCATTACACGTTTACCATGACGACTTTTGGAAGAACTCGGTCTTTTAAAGATGGACTCGACTGCGCAGCACACATGCTACAGAAATGCTTTGGCAATGATAAAGAAAAATTATGATGTAGATATTGAGTTGAAAATATAGATTATGAAGATAAGAAGGTGTATGAGTTTATATCCCACAGGAAAGACCGATGCAGTATTTTCCAGTTGGAGGAGTGCCGGAATGCAAAGCTTTATGAAAAAGACTCAAGCCTGAAAATCTGAGGATATATTGCCGGTATTTCACTTATCGTCCGGGACCTATGGATTTTATGACGAAACATATCGCGGTAAGAACAACAAAGATAAAAGTGAGTTATGATACGCCGCAACTTATTTGCCATATCACCTCATGGATGTATAGTTTATCAGGAGCAGGTAATGCATGATAGTGCGCGACCTGGCAGGATATACCACTGGGCGGAAGTGATGAGGTTCGTCGTGCCATGAGCAAGAAAAAGGCACATATTGTGGAGATGGAGCGAAAGAACTTCGTATACGGAAATGAAGAAAAGGATATCAAGGGTTGTATAAATAACGGTATAGGGGAAGATGTGGCAAACAAGATCTTTGATGAAATGATTGATTTTGCAAGCTATGCCTTCAACAAATCACATGCGGCATGTTATGCTGTGGTTTCATATCAGACTGCATATCTGAAAATATTATTATCCTAAGGAGTTTATGGCGCTCACTTACTGTGAGCGATAACCCGACCAAGCTTATTGAATATATGGGCGGTCTTGCCGACATGGGTATAAAGATATTACCTCCGGATGTAAATCTTGGTGAGGGATCATTCAGTGTAGATGAGGACGGTATAAGATTCGGACTTTCCACCATAAAAGGTGCGTCGGAAAAAGCGGTATCTGATGCGATTGTAAGAGAAAAGGACTTTAAACGAAAATTTCTTTCTCTGAAAACTTTATAAACAGGCTTCCGCAAAAAGGATTTGAATAAAAGAAGTATTGAAGGCTTTATAAAGTCAGGAGCGCTTGACGGTATGGAGGAAACAGACATGAAAAAGATCTTGAATGCGGAACTTTTCTATGAAATAAAGAAGTCCAAGGAGAGCAAGGCGATGTCAGGTCAGATGTCGTTTTGATGTGGTAAGTGAAGCACGATAAGAGGCTTTGATGTCCGACTTATTCAGTCAGAGGAGTATCCGAAAAGAAGAACTGCTAAAATACGAGATGGAAGTTATGGGAATGTATGTCAGGGGCATCCGCTGGAAAGAGTATCACTTTACTGAAAGCACTCCGATGCAAAGTATTGACTTTTATCCTGAGTGAGTGGTGAGTTCACGGGTCGGAAGAAACTCACTATTGGCGGATTGCTTGTGGAGGTCAAAAAGATTTACCAAGAATCTGATGGCAATATGCACTCTTGAAGATCTGATGGAAGAATAGAGCTTGTAGTATTTTCCAGAGGCGTTTTGAAAACCACGGCAATGAGCTGTAGAGGTGGAAAGATATTTGTTAGAGGTGAGTTGACACTTCGGGAGAGAGGAAGAAAACTATATAGTAGATACGGTAAGAGAGTTCGGAAGAGTGAGAACTTTCGGATACAGTATGCCGATGAGGAAAGCTATGGAAGGGGACATTGAATACTTCGAGTATGGAGACTATGATGAGCGGAAATGACAGTGTAATTGTATATCTGAAAAAGAAAGAACAGACCTTGGCAGTGAGTGGGGAGTGCTGTCAGACGATGCTGCAATTATACGGTAAAAAGACTTGGCAGCGACAATGTAAGGTAGTGGAGAAGATTTAATATGTAAAAGTCAGATATGTAACAAAACGCATAGAAAATATTGATTATTTTAGTATAATTACTTTGTACTCAATAGATTATTATAAATAAGTAAGAAAATCATAGACAAAAATCTATGTGGTTTTAATATATGGAAATAATGAATTTAGGGAAGAGCTTGACCCTCAAAGCAGTGTAAACAAAATGTGAGGTATTGTTTCGGGAAAGGAGGAGTGGGTAAGCATGTGACATCTTTTGATGGCAGTAAAGGCAATAGTCAAAAAGGTTTGAGTAGGTATTATAGATGCGGATATCTGGGACCTTCAATACCCTAAGGCATTGGACTTGAGCTGTTACATATGATCGGCTTACGATTCCGGCTGGTTTACACTACCGGAATCAATGTAGTAGTACAAATCTTATCTTAGAGAACGAGACAGATCCGGTTATGGGAAGGACCTGTAATAGCGTTGTAAGCAGTTTGGAAGGATACAGTATGGAATAATATCGACTATGTTTGTGGATGTGCCTCCGGGTACAGGTGATGTTCCGCTTACAAGTTTCAGTCAATACCTGTTGAGCAGATTATAATAGTTACAAGTCCTCAGGAGCTTGTTTCGATGATAGTTGCAAAGGCTAGTAAACATGGCTAAGAAGATGAATGTTCGATACTCGGTCTGGTTGAAATATGAGCTATTTTGAATGTCCTGACTGTGCAAGTAAGCATGAGATATTCAGGAAAGAGTCATATTGATGAGATTGCCAGAAGGACTGAAGGTACTTGCAAAGCTTCCTATATAGATCCTGCAGTAGTCAAGGCAGGTGGATGAGGTCTTGTGGAATATGTTGAGGCACCGTGGTTTTGATGAAGCGTGAGATTATATTTTAAAAATAATTATTTCGACCAGAATATACCGGTGAAGAGTATACAAAAGAGTGGAAAGCTTATGTATATATCATAACTTGAATAACGAATTGGAGCAGTCCATTGCTACGATTCTCTGATTTGGATACAGATACTGAAAAATGCACGAAGAGTAACAAATTTCAAGAGCCATGATGATGTATACCTGCAGCAATCAGGAAGTAAAGACAAGTTGGAAGCTTTAAACGATGAACTCGGTTAAGACAGAAGAAAACCTATGATGGATAAAATCAAGGTACAGCCGAAAGACATTGTGGAAAAACTAAAAGCGGACTTCCGCTCACTTGATAGTCAATAATCTGGATGATGTGGCGGGTATAAGAGTTATCTGTTCGTTCCTGACGATGTTGTGAAGTGGCGAGATATGCTTACAAGGCAGGACGATGTGAATCTGATTGCCGTAAGGAGTGCTACTAGCCAGAAACTGGATATCGCTCTACCATCTTATTATCGAGATACGAAGTGACTTTTCTCGGGAAAAACAACTATGAGGTTGAGGTGCGATAGGACTATGCCATGGATTTTGGGCGAGCCTTGATCATCGGCTGAAATACAAAAAGATGTTTTATTGATTCCGATGATGTTGAAGGGACAGCAGGAATGTGCCGATGTAATAGCAAATACGGACCAACAATGCTTAATATAAGACAAAGTATAGAGTCAAGAGGTATAAAGTAAGAAAACCCAGATAAATATAAAGCTGCCGCTTAAAGCATACAATTTACAGTGCATCAGTAAGACTGGAGTATCATTGTGTATGTTTTTAGAGCAGCAGCTATTTATTTAATCAATAACACATATATTTGATTTTAACCAAAGCTCATTTTGCTGAAGCCGAACATGTATATCAAAAACAGTGTGCTGGTGATGATCCATGAAAGTGGATAAGCCCAGAGTATTGTATAGAAAAGTGGAATTTGAGTACCATTACAATTATCAGACTATTCTCGAAGTACGCATCCCTCGGCGAGTCATTATCATAGGTATCACGTCACCCATTCCTCTAGAGACCCTGAGGAATATCTCGGCCAATGTACGTGAGGAAGGCGACAACGCATAATTCAGCATATCCGTACCTATCTCAACACATTCTCGTCGCGGTAAACAGACGATAAATACTTCTACCAGAGCTGTACATTGCACATATTACGGTAACTACGACCGATAAAATCATTCGTAGATTATTGCCTTTTTCTTTATTACCGATAGTGAAGTGTCGGTGAAGGTGGTAACAAGATTCAGAGTGTATAGTCATCCAAAGAGGGGCTCTATTTTCACCATAGGCTGTGCAGGCACGGTGTCAGTACTGAGGACTGTTTATAGAGGCCTGAATAGAGTATATCTGCAATGGTGTACAGGCAGATCATCTGCGGCGGTACCTACTTATCATGTTTTACCGAGCTCAGAGAAATTTTAGCTGAACTAATCTTAATTTCAATGCATCATCTCTCCGATACAGAACTGTAATAACCATATATGTGCCTGATTATTTGTGATGTAACGGTCGTACACTTTGTCTACTCCCATATTCATATAGCATATCAATATAATATCTAAAACTATATTCTGCAAAACAGAAACATAACGTAGAGCTGTGATCATGCATCTACCATGAAAGAGATCGCTCCCCATGGCAGATAAGATTAGAGCAAGTCCAGAAAAGTATATTTGTAAATATGGCAGATATAGACATCATATCATCCGAATATTCATTTGAGCATTGTCTTTGAAAAGTATATACCTAATATCTGACTATAGATCCACTATATGAAAACGCAGTTTGAAGCATGAACACACTTACAGTTTATTGTTTTTATGCCATAGTGCTGTGAGACGATTACACACAAACGGAGGATAATCCTACAAAAACGCCTATAAAAGATTTTATTATTGTGGTTCCACCCACGGCGGCCAGTCCGAGCTTGCCTACATTTTGACCCACGATAACCGCATCGGCAGTGTTGCAAAGCTGTTGGAAGAATGTTCCAGGAGTATGGGGAGAAGAACAGTAGAGCTGAGAGTAATATTCCTTCGTCTATCCTGCTTCTTTAGTTTGTTCCATAAATATCCTTTCCTCTATATCATTTCTTCGGGTTTAATACCTCATCAAATTTTTCCTCTGTCATCAGATTCCTCAAGAGGTTGCCTCTTTTTAGAAATATTTTTCTCATGAGCAAGTTTGGCAACTAGTAACATTCTCATATCCGATATATGGGCTGATAGTTGTAACAGCATCAGTGAGTTATGAGATTTTCATGCATTTTTGCTTGTTTGCCTTGATACCGCATACACAGTGAGTTCTGAATGAGTCCATTCCTTCAGATAAAATTCTGACAGACTGAGAAGTTATGAATAAGCACAGGCATAAATACATTCAGCTCAAAATTACCCTGGCTTTGAAGCTATATTATAGCCGTATTATTTGACATTACCTGCACACACCACCATGGTCATTGACTCACACTAGTGGATTTACTTTTCCAGGCATTATTGAGCTTCAGGTTCGTTTTCAGGGATAAATATTTCACCCAAACCACACCTTGGACCGCTTGAAAGCCATCTTATATCATTGCTATTTTCATTAAATCGCCTGAAAGAGATGAAAGTGCTCCATGTGCAAAACAGTTCGATTTTGAAGTTAAAGCATGAAATTTGTTGTTGTCTGTAGACAAAGAGTCTTTGCCCGTAAAGTTTTGAGATATTCCTTTTGCAACCAGAGTATCAAAGCCTTTTGAGCGTTCAGACCCTGTACCTGCAGTGGCGCCAGGTGCGGAGTATAAATGGGGCACTTCTATTTGCGCATAATCATTTTCAAGGAAGCTCTCCATCCGCTTATTTCTGTGAAAAGGCAATAGAGTGGCATCCTGCAAATGTCTTCTGCCGGATTTTACAATTCCTTTATTTTCCCCTTCAAGCTAAATGCAAGGATAGCTTTTCTAAAAGAAGGAGAAGTTTATCTCTACTTCCAAGAATGCTGCTATATGCATTGCGGCAGGGAAGGTGTCGTTTGAGCTTTTGTGACATATTTACATCATCATTCGGATGCAAAAAGCTTTTCTCAAAATCTCATTGCCTCTGTGATCACCTCATTTACGTTCATATTGCTCTGAGTACTGCCGCGGTCTGCCATACTGAGCGGTGCTCATCAGCTTGCCTTCGCCGTATTTCATTGCAAACTGCTACTTATAATGTCGACTTTTCCTCTGTCAGTTTTCCAAGCTCAAGAGTTTAGTGGCAGAGCTGACTTCAGATATCAAATGCTCTTATCACCTCCGCCGGAATTTTCTCTGTACCGATTTTAAAGTTTGAAAGACTTCTGCTGTTTGAGCTCCCGTAATATTTGTCCCAGGTAGCATTCAATACTGCCCATAGGTCAGTGCTCTATACGATATTCCATAGTTTTCCCTAACATCATTTATGCTATAATCAGTTCTAACAAAACAAACAAAATAAAACAGGTCAATAAATGAAAATAAAAACAAGAGTCAAGATTTTTATACGTCTGGACATATTGATGCAATTGGCGATATCTTTTCACTTGCCTGGTTTGTGGTGTATATATTCGAGCAAAAACCTTCATGGTCGGTCAGTCCATGTCACCCGCAGAATAGAGCAGGAGAGGCTGTATCATAAAGCCTCATATACTTTTGAAACCCTAAAAAGATATGATTTGATAGCATTTTCAAAATACAGACGGAGAGTGTATGTATCAGAAGGTAATAGGACTTCCGGTGAGAAATGATTAATATAAGAAGAAGGTTCGGTTTATATAGACGGTGAAGTACCGGATAAATTTTTGAGGAGCACATCGGGCGGTTTGGCGGCAGATGAAATTAGCTAACAAGCAATGAATATTTGTATTGGGGGATAACCGAGTGGAAGTGAGGACTCAAGGATCTCTACAGCAGGGAAATGTAACGGAAGATATGATCATAGGGTGATGCATGGATTAGAGTATGTGCCTGTAAAGGATAGGCTTTATAAAATAAGGCCTGATGAAGGATAGTTTATGAAGAATACAATAGTACAGGTCATATGACTAAGGCAAAAGAGCCATGTCCAGATGCCATAAAAGCTTGTGGATATTATTATAGAGATGACGGATGCCAGGCACCTGAGGGCTACAAGAAATCCGATTATGGAACTGGGATCCAATAAGTCCGGTGTATTATAAATAAAGCTGATCTCTCCGATGAAAGTTACGAACAACAGATGGGCAAGCCATTATAAGGAGCAGGGCTATGAGTGCATGTTTATGGACTCCAGAAAGAAAAACAGAGTGAATGCACTGATAAAAGGCTATAGAGAATGTTTCAAAGGAAAAGAAAGAGATGCCAAAAGAGAAAGTTAAAACAGACCTGTAAGAGCAATGGTGGCAGGTATTCCGAATGTCGGCAAGTCCACACTTATAAACTCGGTCTTTTCAGAGTAGAGCCATGTAAAGACCGAAATAAGCGAGTTACAAAGGAAAATCAGTGGATAAAACTTAAAAGGTCGAATAGAGCTTTTAGATACCTGGAATACTTTTGGCCAAAGTTTGAAGATGAAACTGTGGGGAGATGATAGCATTTATCGGTTCTATAAACGATATGATTATGAGATGTATGAGGCTGGGGCTTGAACTTATCAAATGGTTTATTAAAATAGGCCTGAGATACTTATAGAAAAGATTTGAGATAGAAGACAGTGATGATGAAAAATGTCGTTTTAATAAAAATATACAAATTGAAGGCTGTACAAAAGAAAGGGTAATGAGGCTTGGACTATGATAAGGCCACAGTATCTTTGTAAATGAGTTCAGGTCCGAGAAAACTTGGAAGAGTTACATTACAAATGCCGTAGGAAAACAGGATGAGGAAAAATGAGTAGAAAAACTTGCCTTGAGAGTAAGACCTTGAGGCATGAGAGAATTGAAAAATAAATACAGGATTTGGGCATATATTGCCGGTATAGATGAGACGAGCAGGGCCGCTTGCAGGTCCCGTGGTGGCAGCGACATTAGATTTCTTTGCTTGAAGACATTTTCTTCCTTTTTAAATGACTCCAAAAGGTGACAGAAAAAGAAGAGATGTTTTATTTGATGAGGATAAAACGCCACGCCAAGCACGGTATAAGTGCTGCTTCAAATACTTTGATAGATGAGATAGAAATATATTACAGGCTACTTATGGGGCAATGAGAGAGGCCATCGATACACTTGAAAAACACGGATGTTTTATGGTGACAGTACATATACTGATATAAATATAAAGCTGGGTATAGTAAAGGAGAGCCAAGAGCTGTAAATATCAGCAGCCGCAGAGTTGTACTTGCAAAAGGTCATAAGAGACAGGCTATGGCCAGAGTATGATGAAATCTACCCTGAGTACGGTTTTGCATCAAATAAGGGCTACAGTACCGCAACACATATAAGCTTTTTAGAGGAAATAGGGCCACATAGTGCATACACAGAAAATCATTTATGGGAAAACTTTGTGAGTGAATAAAAGGAAAATAGGAAACAAGGAGCCAATTGCTGCCTCTTTTCTTGAAAAATAAAGAATTGTAATATGAAAGAAACCACAAAACAGATTCAGTGAGATAGATATTATCATGAAAAGAAGGTAATACATTATTATTTATGAAGTAAAATACAGAAAAAGATGACAGATTCGGATATCCGCTTGAGTCTGTAGGATATCTTAAGCAACAAAAATAAAGGAACTGGCAGAGATACTATCTTAATGAAAAGCATTACTTTCGCACATAGTATCAGATTTGACTGTATAGGAATAATGGTGAAAAGATAGACTGGATAAAAGAGGGCATGTTTATTGAGTATAAAGATGATTAAAAGAATGATAAAAATGTTTTGAAGCTGAAAAAGGCAAAAACAGGTGGAATATTTTTCATTTGAAGCATTGGAAAAATATGAGAGGACTTATTAACGGGTTTTCCACAAGGATAGGAGGGTAAGTGAAGGGCCCCTATGCTCCAGCGATTTAAGCTTCAGCAGAAGAGCCTGATAATAAAGAGGTGTGTGAAAATTATAAAGAATGGCGAAGCCCTTGGTGTAAAGGAAGACAGTTTTGTGCTCTCCATATCAGGAGCATTCCACCAATGTAAGGGGTAGTGGGTAAAGAGAGATATGGGTAAGGAGTATCGGTTGAAGAGAGATTACAGAAACATTGACGGACTGATAACTGATGAGAGGGCAGTACCTTGGGAGCTTTTGCAGACTGTATTCCACTTTATTTTTAGTGACAGGTAATAGGACTCGCATTCGGGGTGGAGAGGTACATGTAAGAAAATGGAGTGCAGTAATGATGGATGAGATGACACAAAAACTTGGGACGGATGCAAAGGATGTAATTGCTGTATGGGTCCGGGGTTTGTCAAGACTGCTATCAGGTAAGTGAAGATATATATGAAGAGTTTCACTTTGGGAGGAAGATATTGAGAGTATCTGAAGAAGACGGATCATCAGACTTCACTTTGGAAAGCCAATGAAACAGTCTTAAAAGAGGCCGAGTTTTGCCTGAGAATATATTTACATCAAATATGTACCGCCTGCAATCCGTTTGCTTTATTCACATAGAATAATGGGGAGATGTAAGAGGAAATATGTGCATTTTGGCGTTAAAATAATTAAAATAATTTATTGTCTAAGTGTAACACTCAGACTTGCTAAAAAGAGATTGATAAAGTAATTATACTGTTAATATTTGAATAAAGGAGGCTATATGGAAGATTTTTCAAGAAGTTAAGCATATAGAGTATTGCTAAGAAGAAGGACAGGAAAAGCACAAGAATGCTTTAAATAAGGGCAGAGAAATTGCCGATATTACAAAGCTCAAAAAGAGATATAAAAATAGAAGAGATATTATAAAAAATCCTACAAAATGGTTATCGGAGAGTATGTAGCAGCTAATGATCTTTTTAAAAGATGATGAGCTTGTATTTGATCAGAGATCAAAGATACTTGAATGCCAAAAAGAAATTAGATGAGTTGAATGCAAAAGCTGAAGAAATGAGCAAAAACAATAAATAGGGTATAAAGGAGAATGTGATGAAACCATACGCAGAATTGACAAAGAGGAACTTTTGGAGCTTAAGAGAAAGCTTGAGGCTGAATATAAGGCAATGCAAAACAGAGACTTAAGGCTTGATATGAGTAGAGAGAAAAGCCTTCACAGGAGCAGCTGGATATCTCTATGGGACTTATGGATGTACTTACATCAGATAAAGACCTTATGAGCGAGAACGGTTCAGACGCAGAAACTACGGTGTACTTGACGGTATACCTGAGGCAAAGGAACTTATGGGTGATATGATGGAGGTTCCTGCAGATAACCTTATAATCTACGAAACTCAAGTCTTAATGTAATGTATGATTGCATTTCAAGATCATATACTCATGGAGTAATGGGCTCTACACCTTGGTGTAAAGCTTTGACAAAGATAAAATTCCTTTGTATTGTACCGGGTTATGACAGACATTTTTGCAATAACAGAGTATTTTCGGATTTGAGAATGTATGTGTGCCGATGCTGAAGCGGTCTGATATGGATATGATAGAGGAGCTTGTACAAAATGACGATTCAATAAAGGGAATCTGGGTGTGCTGACGTGTTCAAACCCTACAGGAAAACTCATACTCTGACAGAAGTTGTAAGAAGATTTGCAAGATTAAAAGCCTGCAGCAAAGATTTCAGAATTTACTGGGATAATGCATGTACAATTCATCATCTCTATGACCTTGATCAGGATCATCTTATAGAGATTTTTGGCTGAATGTAGAGAGCGGGTGAAATCCGGACCTTGTGTATAAGTTTGCTTCAACATCAAAGGTTACATTCCACGTTCAGGTATTGCGGCACTTGCGACATCACACTAACAACCTGTGGAGGATATTAAAAATCAGTTAAAGAATCAGACAATAGGTCATGATAAAGTAAAATCAGCTCAGACATAAGATATTTCAAGGATATCCATGGTAGTGGTAGAGCATATGAGAAAAGCATGCCGACTCACTCAGACTAAGTTTGAGATGGTAATAGATACACTTGAAAAAGAGCTTGGAGGCCTTGAGTATAGCAAAGCTGGACAAAGCCAGAAGACGGATACTTTTATCTCTTTTGACACCATGGAGGGATGTGCAAAGGAAGTTGTATTAAAATGTAAAAAGCCGGTGTTGTATCATGACAGGTGCAGGAGCTACATTCCAGGCGGAAAAGATCCGCATGATAAGAATATTCGTATCAGCTCCTTCATTCCCGCCTGTAGCGGATTTGGAGATGCAGCAAACCTCCTGTGTCTATGTACAAAGATGGCGGCAGTTGATAAACTCTTAGGAGAATTATAATGATTAGTGCAAACGGAATAACCCTCAGATTGGGAAGAAAGCCCTTTTTGAAGATGTTAATATAAAAATTTACACCGGAGCAACTGTTATGGACTTATAGGTGCAAACGGTGCGGGAAAGTCAACATTCCTTAAGATACTCTCAGGGCAGATAGAACCTACAAACGGTGATATAGTAATAACACCGGGAGAGAGACTTTCATTCTTGGAGCAGGACCATTTCAAATATGATACATATACTGTTTTGGATACTGTAATAATGGGAAATGCAAGACTGTATGAGATAATGAAGGAAAAGGATGCAATATAGCAAAGCCTGATTTTACTGAAGAAGACGGTATAAAGGCGGCTGACCTTGAAGGTGAGTTTGCAAATATGAACGGTTGGAAGCAGAATCCGATGCGGCGGCACTTCTGAACGGACTTGGAGTCGATACTGAACATCACTATACATTGATGAGTGATATGCCGTCAAACCCATAAGGTAAAGGTGCTTCTTGCAAAGGCACTCTTCGGTAATCCGGATATACTTTTACTTGACGAGCCTACAAACCACCTTGATTTGGATGCTATTGCCTGGCTGGAAGGTTCCTTATAAACTTTGAAAACACAATTATAGTTGTATCTCATGACAGATATTTCATAAATAAAGTCTGTAACAATGATTGCAGATATCGACTATGGCAAGATACAGCTCTATGCAGGAAACTATGATTTCTGGTATGGTCAAGTCAGCTTATGGTTCGCCAGATGAAGGAAGCCAACAGAAGAAAGAAGAAAAGATCAAGGAGTTGCAGGAGTTTGTCCAAAAGATTCTCTGCAAATGCTTCAAAAATCAAAGCGAGGCTACATCAGAAGAGAGCTTTGGAAAAATCGAGCTTGATGATATTAAGCCTTCTTCAGAAAATATCCATATATCGACTTCGAGACCTGCAAGAGAGATAGGTAATGAAGTTCTTACAGTTGAGAATCTTTCCAAAGACTATCGACGGAGAGAAGATGCTGATAATATCAGTTTTGTGCTGAACAGAAGATAAGGTAGCACTTGGGACCCTAATGAGAAGGCAAAGACAGTACTTTTTAAAATCCTTGCAGGAGGATGGAGCCTGACAGCGGAAGCTATAAATGGGGTCTACCACTACACAGAGCTATTTCCATAAGGACAATACCAAGGATTTCTCAGGTGATGAGATCAATAGTTGATCACTACAGGATATTCTGAAATCAAGGATGCTACATATGTAAGAGGCTCTTGGAAGAATGCTTTTTGCCGGTGAAGACGCAGTGTAAAGAGAAAGTAAATGTCTCTCAGGAGAGAGAAGTTCGTTGTATGCTCTCAAGCTTATGATAAGCGGAGCAAATGTACTTATACTTGACGAGCCTACAGACCTGTGATATGAGTCTATTACAGCACTCAATACAGGACTTGCAAAAGTTCGAGGGTGTGCTTATATTCTCATCAAGAGACCATCAGGTAGTACAGACTGACAGCAGACAATGGAGATTGATTAATGGAAGTCTTATAGATAAGATTACAACCTATGATGAGTACCTTTGAGTCTGATGAGATGGCAAGAAAGAGATTTACATATACCGTTTCAGCAGATGAAGAGAGTGATGATTGATATGGCAAGTACAAAGAAAAATGATTTTTACGGAATGTCAACGGACTTAGAGCCGCTTACCAAGGGTTTTAGACTCTTAGAGATATTGATGCAGATATTTTCTGCATACAGGAGTCAGCTCTCAGAAGGTCAAATGAGCTCGACCTTCGCGGATGATATGACTATTGGATTATGCGCAGAGGTTACCTCGGTGTAGCTGTTTTTACAAAAAGATAAGCTGCTAGGTGAACCTATGGCATAGGTATAGAGGAACATGATAATGAGGAAGAGTTATCACGGCAGAGTATGAAGACTTTTATCTGATAACCTGCATCTCTCAAACTCTCAAGAGGTCTTTACAAGACTTGACTACAGAATGACTTGGGAGGATGCTCCTTGCTTATATCTTAAAAGCTTGAGAAAAAGCCTGTAATGTTCTGTGGTGATTTGAATGTTGCTCATAAAGAGATAGATTTGAAAAATCCTAAGACCAATAGAAAAATGCCGGTTTTACAGATGAGGAAGAGGCAAGATGGATGTTATTTTATCCTCAGGCTTTGCGACAGCTTCAGAGTAATGTATCCGGATAAAACGGATGCTTACTCATGAGTGGATCCCATATGGGCGAGATGCCAGAGCAAAGAATGTCGGTTGGCGTGTTGACTATTTTATAGTTTCTGATAAATTAAAAGATAGAATAAAAGGAAGCTAAGATACATAGTGATATCTTAGGTTCAGATCATTGTCTGGTAGAACTGGATATTGAAATATAAATATATAATTTAAAGGAGGTGCGTTATGTTAGTTCAGAAGGAGAGGGTAGAGTTATTCTTATCCGCTTGGTATGACTGTGACGCCCTCTTATTTTTGTATAAAGGTTATAAGAAAATGTGAACGACTCTATTTAAACCTTTTTATGAAAGAAATGAAGAGGCGTTTGTAGAAAGAATAGAGTTCTCCTAAAGAATCAAGAATAGGAGATGTGGTTTTACAGGTAACACACGCCTTTAAGAAAACTTTTGAGTATGCACTTGAAGATGAAAAGGACTGTTTCCGGGATGAATACGGTGAAATGCTTTTCAGGAGAGAGATAGTTTTCGCAAAACGAGTCTTATAGATAATCCAAGAAGATGTCCGGTATTTATAAGTGAATGACCCGGATAATGATTTTTGAAAACAACTGACAAGAAAAGAGTTTGGATGAAGCGATTTATTTACAGACTTCATATAAGAGGTTTTACAAAATCAAACAGCTCAAAGGTTGTGGATAAGGGTACGTTTAAAGGACTTATAAGTAAGGTGGATTATTTAAAAGACCTTGGCGTGGATTTTGTGGACATAATGCCTGCTACAGAATTTGATGAATTTATAAGAGTCGGAGGAAGTTGATTTCCCTTTTTGATAGGAGAAGAAAGAAAAGCAGGAAAAATCAGACTAAACTATTGAGGATATGCAGACAGTTTATAACTTTGCACCTGAGCAAGTTATTCACAAGAAAAACAGAAAATCCTGTAGATGAATATAAGAGTATGGTGAAAGCCCTACATGAAGCAGTATCGGAGTTATACAGGAATTTTCTTTGCGGGAAGAATATCAGCCATATAATTGATGTACTAAGATACTGGAAAATTGAGATACCATATAGACTGATTTCATCTCACAGGAGTTGAGCTGCTGTGAGGATATTAAAGATCCTTATCTTCTTGAGTGCAAATTGTATTTACAAACAAGATATATGAAAGCAAGGCAAAACATCATCTCTATGGATTATGATTATATGAACAATATGAGAAAATATCTAAAAGGGTGATGAGGGATATGTTCCTTTCGTTGCAAATGTGATTGCAGATAAGAGTAATTATATGAATTTCATTGCAGATATCAACGGATTTTCACTTGCCGATATATACAGATATGATTATAAGCATAATGAAGAGACAATGGAGAGGACAATGCGGACGGATCAAATATGAACTTCTCCTGGAACTGCGGATTTGAGGTGATACCAAAAAGATGCAGGTGCTTAACCTAGAAAAGGATGTATTTGAATGCGGTTTTACTTTGATGATATCAAAAGGTACTACATGTATATGCAGCGGCGATGAGTGTACTACAGTCAAAGAACGGAAATAATAATACATATGGTCAGGATAATGATATAAGCTATTTTAATTGGAAGCTTGTAAACAAGAATAAGGATTTTCTTGACTTTGTGAGACTATGCTTGGATTCAGAAGAGAGTATATTTTAGGTGGAAAAGATCAAGACCTCTGTCCACGTATGCAGGTGTGGAAGCCTGGATTTGAATACTATAACAGGCAGATGGGAATATTTATAGAAGGAAAAACAGGATATATATTATCTTCAAATATGCATTAGGGACAGACATGAGTTTTCACTTCCTACCATAAAGAGGGAAGCTCATGGAAGGTATTGGTAAATACGGATGATATAAATGTGCCTTTCAAGAAAGAAGCTGTTAAGACAGAAGACCAAAGAAAGATTTCAGTCGAGAGCAGAAGCTGTATGGTACTTGTTGCCGGGGAAGATAAGAGGCGGATGTCCAGAAGAGAAGAAGGTATGAGTTTAATTATTATAGCGGCAGTTGCGGTAGTGATAGTTGCAGGTTTTTCTAATGATAAAAATATCAAAAGCCTAAGAGTTCCGATGATGATATGGCTGAATACTCAAAGTCTAAAGGGGATAAAAAAGAGTTTTCAAAGCCAAGCCTTAAAAAGGGATTTCAGGAAGAGGCAAGTGTAAAATGCATGGTTGCAAATGCCACATGTTCAGGCTTAAAAATATATGGATTTTAAAGGCGATATTTATGATGATAAGTATGACTGCAAAAATGTGAACATCGAAAGAGAAACTGAAAAAGATGATACATTAAAGGATTATAAGATAGAAAAAGGCTTATATGCAGGAGGTTTCTCTCTTATGAAGAGCAATGAAACTGCCGAGAGAATAAATAACTTCAATCAAAAATATGAAGCATATAAGGATCTATGATAAAGACGACAATGATTATAAGTCTATAACATTTTAAACAGGGTATAAATGATTTTGTCGATATAAAAACTCTTGATGAGCTATGCGATAGAGTCTTCACAGGGCGGTATCGTGCTGGATAAACTTGTAAAAATAGGATTCGGAAAGAGAAACTTGTGGACAACTTTCAGCTATGATTATGGGGACGGCAGAAGCAAAGTTATTAAAAAGATGATACCCTGAAGTTTGAAGATTTGTTTGAAAGATGGGAATAGCTAGGTCACAAAAGCTGAAACTTTTGTGACTTTTTATCTGAATATTTCGAAATGTATTTCAAGACAAGTATATATTGGAAGGCTAAGAAAGATGAAAGACTGTAATATTATCAAAATTATGTATTGAATATATGCTAATACTAATAAAAACCTTTAAAATACACTATAAATAAAGAAAAGTTGACAAAAATTATACAATATATAATAGAGGCGAACATAAATTCTCTAAAATAATTGACAAGTACAATATTTTTGTATAAAAATGAAGATAAATAATTAAGTATCGTAACAAAAATTTAAGGAGAAGTATGAAAGAGCTTATTAGCGGTTTGTTATTGGTATGTAGTATGATGGGCATGAGTTTGGCAGGTTGTTCACAGAAAGAGGAAAAAGACAGCAAGTGATACTGAGAGTGAGGCGGTAGCAGAGAACAAAGAGTTCTCTTATCCTATGGAAACAGATAAGACATTGACTTATTGGATCCCACTGAATGTAAATGTTTCAGCTAATATGGAAATCTTTGGAGAGACCGACTTTTATAAAAATCTGCACGAACAATCAGGAATTGCTGTAGAGTACAAGCACCTGCACTTGGTCAGGAAAAAGAGCAGTTCAATCTTATGCTGCTGGATGAGGAATTACCTGATATCGTAGAATGGGAGTGGTTCGGATATGAAGGCGGACCGCAAAAGGCTAGTGATGATGGCGTAATATTTCCCTTTGAATGATGTATTTGATAAGTATTGTCCGAATATAAAGGCATAGTTTGAAGGATCATCCGGATGTGGATAAAATGATAAAAACAGACAGTGGTGATTATTACTGCTTTTCCGTTTATAAGAGGTGGAGACCTTTTAGCTTACAAGTATGGGACCGATGCTTAGAGGTGACTGGCTTGATGAACTTGGACTTGAAGTACCTAAGACAGTGGATGAATGGGAAACAGTGCTTACAGCTTTCAAGGAGAAAAAGGAGCTACAGAGCATTGCCTACTGGTATTCAGTGCAGGATCTTACAAACAACAATCCTTTTGCCTGTGCATATGGTGCAAGAAGAACATTCTATTTAAAGGATGGTAAGATTACATATGGTGCTATAGAGGAGTTCATACAAAAATTATCTTCAAAAAGATGAGTGAGTGGATGAAGGCGGGACTTTAGATCCGGATCTTGCAACACTTACAAATGATCAGGTAGCGGCAAAGATAACAAGCGGGCAGCAGGTGCGTCATTTGCCTGGGGCGGCAGCGGTATGGGGAAACTGGACTAAGGCCGGAAAAGAGACAAATCCTGATTTCAGACTTGTAGAGCACCATATCCTACACTGGAAGCAGGGCAGAAACCTGAAATGGGACAGAGAGATAATTTCTATCCGGGAGGACTTGGATGTGCGCAATCACAACAAGTTGTAAGGATGTGGAAGTGGCAGCCAGACTCTTGAGATTATGGATACAGTGAAGCCGGACATGTACTTTTTAATTTCGGTAAAGAGGGTGTAAGTTATGAGATGAAAGACGGCAAATATGTATATACAGACCTTTTACTCAATAACCCCGATATGTCAATAACTCATTCTATGGCAGGACATGTAAGAGCAAACTACAATGGACCTTTTCGTTCAAGATGAAGAGTACATATTGCAGTATTTCTCCTTGATGAGCAAAAAGAGGCGTTAAAGCTCTGGTCAGATACAAATATGAAGAAGTATACAATTCCACCTATAACACCTAATGCGGAAGAAAGTAAGGAAATAGCGAAAGTAATGACTGAGGTAAATACATACAGAGATGAATGTACATTAAAGTTTATCCTTGGAACTATGGATATGTCTGAGTGGGACAATTATGGTACAATCAAGTCAATAGGAATTGACAAGGTATTGGAAATGGAGAATGCGGCATTGGAAAGATACAATGCAAGATAGTAGATATGATATTTGTGGCAAACTGGTGCCTTTTGGCATCGGTTTGTAAAAGGTGATAATATGAAAAACACGATATTTTCTAAAATAAAAAGAGATTTAAAAGCTAAATAAGAGTTTGTATATTTTAGTTCTACCGGTTTTAATATTTTATATTATATTTCACTATAAACCAATGTATGGTGCTATTATAGCCTTTATGGATTACAATCCGAGACTAGGTATTAAGGGAAGTGAATGGGTTGGTTTTGCGCAGTTCATAAGGTTTTTAATAGCCCATATTTTGTTAGAATACTGAGAAACACGGTTCTGTTGAGTGTATATGGGATTATCTTCGGATTTCCCGCACCTATAATACTCGCACTGCTTTTAAACGAACTGAAACAAAAAGAAGTTTAAGAAGACTGTTCAGACAGCAACATATCTGACATATTTTATTTCATTGGTAGTGGTAACAGGTATTATAAAAGAGTTTACACAAAAGTACCGACTCATAAATGATATAATCGAATTTTTCGGTGGTACACGAACATCTCTTATACAAAATCCCGGACTTTACAGGACAATATATATAACTTCAGATATATGGCAGGAAATAGGATGGGGTTCAATAATATATCTGGCGGCATTGTCAGGTATGAGATGAGCAACTTTATGAGGCGGCATCTATAGACGTTGCAAACAGATGGGACAAACTCTTACATGTAACATTGCCGGGAATAAGCACTACGATAATTATTATGCTTATATTAAGGCTTGGGCAGATACTGGGACTCAAGTGTGAGAAAACCATATTGCTGTATAATGAGGCAACTTATGAAACAGCGGATGTTATAGCTTCCCTATATTTACAGAGTAGGAATCCTTGAGAGAAACTGGAGTTATTCAACAGCAATAGGTCTGTTCAGATTTCATTTATCAACTTTATTTCCTTATAGTTGCAAAATAAGTTGAGCAAAAAAGTCAGTGAAACAAGTCTGTGGTAAGGAGGGATAATGAAAAAGAAGGATTCAAGTGTAGTAAGCATATTCAATTTGTTTAATATATGTATTTTATCCATACTTGCACTGTTAGTGTATATATCCTATATGATGGTGTTGATGGCTTCATTATCAAACGGAAATCTGATTATGCAACACAGCGGTGTATTGCTGTTTCCAATAAAGCCAAATATAGCGTCATATTGCGGTATTTAAAAATAAAATGATTTTGTCAGGTTATTTGAATACAATTAAAAATTCTGGTTATAAGTTTGATATTACAAATAACTATGACATCAATAGGAGCATATTTCTTTTTCAAGAGATAGGGTGTTATTTAAAAGCTTTTGATGTTTATTATCACTCTGACTATGTTTATAAGCGGAGGTATGATACCATTTTATCAGAATCTGAGATCCTTGCATTTGATGAACAGTCATTGGGGCTTTATTCTTCCTTTTTATGATAAGTACCTACAATATGTTTATTTTAAAGACATCATTTGAAAGTATACCGAAGTCACTCAGTGAGGCCGCAAGAATAGACGGGGCAGGACATATAAGAATTCTGTTTTCAATAGTATTGCCGCTTTCAAAACCTGTACTTGCAGTTATGCTTTTTATACTATGGCGTGGGTGTATGGAACGGATGGTTTTGGGCCTCCACTATACTCATAGACAGAGCTATGTGCTTCAGGTTATACTTAGAGAAATTTTGCTTTCAAATGACACTTCAGTTATGACACAAGGAGTATCTTCAGGGGATTTGGAAGCCGTGGGAGCAACGATAAGATATGCGACTGTTATAGTTGCAACCTTACCGATACTATGTGCTTATCCTTTCTTACAAAAAGTATTTTTACCAAGGGTATTATGATAGGGTGCAGTGAAAGAATAAATTATGAAATATATTGGAGCAATAAGAATACATCTCGAAGAATTTTTAAAAGAGATATAGAAAACTATAGTGAGGAATTACTGTATAAAGAGTTACCTGTACTTAGTGAAGAGAAGTTTTTGCTGTATGAACAGACCGGAAACAGACTTATATATGAAAAGCTATATTTTGAGAGAAGAAAATTTTTGAATGTATTCTTCTTTTGTTACATTATGGCATAAGGAAAAAATATATATAAAAAGCTTTGAAGAGATAATATACACAATATGTAAAAGAAGATACATGGGGCTTTGCCTCGCACATGTTGATATGAGTAAAGACGATTGGAAAGTATACAATAGATTTATTTGCGGCTGAAACTGCACAGGCTCATCATGTATATACCATTATTTGGGTAAGATATTATCTGAGGAATGTACGGACATTATAAAAAGAAAATGTGGAAGAGGATAATAAAAACCTTATGTGGAAAGCGAATACGGATATCACAGATGGGGAAAACTGGGACAACAACTGGATATCAGTATGTGCATCAAAGTATAGGTAGCGCCATATTGTATCTACCTGATGATAAAGGTGTAAGAGATAAAAATACTTGATAGAGTCAAACTGTGCCTGGACAAATATATAGGAGGTTTCAGTAAAGACGGTGTATGTCTTGAGGGAATGAGTTATTTTTACATATGGTAGTGGAATATTTTTCGGTTTTGCAAGGCAGCTGCATGAATATACTGATGGCAAAAACTTGTATTCTGATAAGAGACTTGAAAACATTGTATTGTTTCAACAGAACTGCTTTTACCGTGGCAATACCATAAGTTTTTCTGACGGTTCAACCAATGACAGATTCAGACTTGGACTCGCTTGCTTTTTAAAGAGTAAATTTAGGGCTTTTGAAATCCCGTCATAGACCTTGCATATGAAATTTGACTCTGACGGTTGCTATAGATTTATGGCAAATCTACAGGATGATTTATGGGTGAGTGAATTTTTAGAGGATAAAAAGTGAAGATCAAGCCAAAAAGATGAGTACAAATTTATCTTTTTATAAAGAAGCACAGTGGGCTATATGGAACAGTGGTGATACAGGACTTGCAATCAAAGGAGGATAATAATGAACCTCACAACCATAATGATATAGGTAGTTTCATACTAAGCTATGCCGGAGAAATATTCTTAAAGATCTTGGATGTGGTGAGTATACAAAGGATTATTTTAAAGATGATACAAGATATAAAAATATTTAATAACAGAAGTCTTTCACATAATGTACCGCTAATAAACGGCGAGGAACAAAAAGCGGGTGAAGAGTATAAATGTTTAAGTTTTGAATCACCAAAACAGGGCAGATTAGAATGTCTTATGCATCCGCCTGGTTTACAAGAATATCGAACTTGACAGAAATGTAGAACTTTACAGTAATGAGAACATTATTACTATAGAGGATGTATTGTCATCTGATAAATATACTTTGACTGAAAACCTGATAACATCCATAAAGCTTGAAAATAAAAATAAAAGAATTTTAATAACAGAGAAAAAGCAACACTTTGCATAGATGTGGAAAATGGTGGAAATATAAATATAAATGAAGTTTATTTCAGCAATCATAAAGGTGTTGAAGAGAGGGTGTAGCAAAATACAGTTTAACTGTGAAAGTGAACATGATAACTGCAGGATGAGAGCTTAAACTAGGCTTTAACATATAATTTTTGCTGGAAGGTAAATGTTAGTTCAACTAAAAAAGTAAAATTATGTAAGTTGCATTTAGTGTTACAGAATCAAAGAAATATAACATTTATACTACTAAAAAGGTGCAATAACTGTTACAATATAAATATTATAGGGAGCTATTTGGGCGTATAGGTGTAATTTTTTTGCATCACAAATAAGTGGATTTTTAATCGAATTTTTGAGTGTAGGACTAACTTCCACTTGTAAAATACCTGTTTGAGACGCTCTTGACAGCTACCTATAATAAGAGTTATCTATTTTTAGAAGATAGGGTTTTTAAAAACAATCCTATCTTTTTCTATTTCCTTGATACCATATGCTATAAGTTTTTCATAGAGGTCATGATACATAAAGGAAGCAACCTCTAAAGGACTCTTGCCACCAAATTTTTCTCAACAGGTGCAGAATTTATATGACTTATAACAAGGTTAGAGGAGTTTTGATTGATTAAGCCAATAGACGTCAAGTCTGTTTGTTTTGGAAGTATGTAACGTAGTTGTATGTGATTGTTTTCAAGAGAACCTTTCTGACCTGATTGCATCGGGTCACAGTAGAATACCCCTGGTGCGTGTGGAGCCATCTATATCTGTTTCCATATCCTTTGCTCGCATAAAATTCAGAACCTCTATCAGTTAGCAAGACATTTACATATTTTCTAAATACATCATTGCCGAGAATGTCTTCTAAAGTATCGACTCCATTCTTCATAGCAGTGGAAGTCTTTTCAGTTTGGTAGATTGCAAATAGGATGCCTGATGGAATAAACTTAAAAGTTTGGATAAATGGACCTGTGGTTTCGTTGTTATAGACTGTATCCATCTGCGTTATAAGAGCATTAGGATTTTCGTCAATATATTGCTTATAGTCATTGTAGTTACGTCCAATCAGATGTTTGTTGTCAGCCCTTTTTCTTAAAACCATTAGACTTCTTTCTTGGAATTTTACGAGAGACTTGCCTTCTAAGGTCAAGAACGCTTATACCGGCTATTTCATGAAATACATCGCCTTCTATGTAGTTGTATAAAGTCTTTTCAGAAATACCAAGTTCAGGGTGAGAAGCAAGTATTTGATATGGAGATAAACCTTGTTTAAGGAGTGGTGCTATCACATCAGCAATGTCCTTAGCTTGTTTAACTGTAAGATTTACTCCTTGTCTGGAGTCTACCAGTGTATAACGATAATCATTCCATGCATCTTCCGGAGAATATTTATATTTGTTAAAACGACAATGACGCCAGTTTGTGCAGCCGTTACAGGCACCGGGAGAGCGGTCACGTCTTTTGCAGTGGAATGGAGATAAGTATACAATCAGTTTTGCATTCACGTCCAAAAAGGGCACTTCTTGTAGTTACTACATTCAAGCGGCATGCTGCACCTGTATGTCAGCTTACGATGTGACTTGATTTCTTTACAAACAGTTGATTTATCTTTACCAATAGTTTCAGCAATATGATCTTAGTGGAGCCGTTAGTAATACCGTTAGAATAATTCGTCTATCTTCAAGGGTTAAATGTGAAAATGAGTTTAAAGATGTAATAGTGTTACCTACCTTTCCGGTAGCTGTCTTATCTGAATTGTACTACTAAACGCAACTATTGTAAAAGTTGAAATATGTAAGACTAAACGCAACTTTAGCATAGGGTTGTGAAATAAACTTTTCACCCTAGGAATATAATTTTTAGTAAGTTTTTAAATTACTATTGACAAAACTGACTCAATAGATTATCCCATCTTCAACAGTTTGGGAATAGAAAAAGTGGCTTGAAACCCTGTATTTACAGGCTTTTAGCCACTTTTTAAGTATCTAAAAAAATGTTGTATGGAAAGTTCAAGTTGAAATCTTTTTATTTTTATTTAAATCTTTTGGCTGATAGTATTTCTTGTCCAATTCAAGATTAAAGATAGCATTTAATGACGTTAGTACTTGTGAATTATCATATGTTGACATATAGCATACATCTTCTAAATTAGCTACCTGCATATATTCAAAGTTTCTATAACATTCTCTACAGTGAAATACGTTCCATACATATCCAGCTTCTTTTTCCAGAATCCTATATATTAAAAGAGCCATGTAACGAGACCATAAAAAGTGTGCTACTATTCGCTCTCTATTTTTGATGAAATACAGGTCTGGCTGAAAAATTGGTTTTCATTATTCTAAAAGCAATCTTCTATCTTGTATCTGTTTGAGCTAATTTCTAAGATATACTTAGCTGAATCTTCAAGATTTGTTGCCACTGCATAGAATCCATCATACTTTTCTTCTTCATTTATGGCTTCTTGGTTAAGTTCGTAGGTATCTACAGCTTTTTCACCGGAGGATGTTGATGTGGTTCGTTTATAAAACGAGTTATATCATTTGCCCTTTTTACAGGGTTTTTCGGGGTCCAATTCAGTAAGGAGCTTCTTAGCCCTTTCTATCTGGCGATTTCAGTATAAATCTTTGATATTCCATCATTTTGCTTGAGAATGAGACAATGATTTTTGTGGAACTACGGCCTTTGACTTAACTTTCTTAATAGTACCATTCTTACATGCCTTTTTCTTCATAAAGTCCAAGGTCAAATGCCTTATCAGCAGGGATTATCTTGTATATCCTATCATCATGCAGTTCTGCATTAACTTTATCAAACCTATCAAAATCTTTCATTTGCTGAATAGTTTGCAGGTTTATCATTAGATAATAGGCGATAATCAATATCACTAAAAATAGCTTCTTTTAACGTATTAGAAAGCATCTTTATGGATTGAGTAACAATAAAAGCTCTGCCACCCATAGAATTAAAATTTCTGATATTTAAAGACCCAAGACCGGCATCAGCACAATAAATAAACTTTTTGCCCTTAAACATAGTTATTAGCTTTTTGTTCTAAAGGAATATGAGTAGTTTGCTCATTATCAGAACCGAGTAATGCACATAGATAGTGGTATACCGTCTTTGTCCATAAATAGTCCCATTTGTACAATAGGATTTGGTCTATGTTCTTTACTCACACCATATTTTCGTAGACCTTTAGTCACTTCACCGGTTACAGGATCAATATAATCTTCGTCATTTGATTCTATTTCAAAGTAATAGTTTGAGCAGTCAAAAACATACCGAGGTATCTCTCTTTGTAATTTCGTACTTGCATCATATAGATAGAAATATACTCATCATAATGATCATACATAATGTCAAGTGTACAGAAGAATGTGTTCGTAACCAAATGTGGGTTGCTCATAAAAGCTAACAAGATTCTGATGAGTACCTAGCTTGGAGTCAGGATTAAGTATACGAGAATAAGTGAGAATCTATTTACCAGATTTGGGTCAAACTGTATTCTAGTATCTTTTATTATATTTTTGAAGAAAGGCTCCAATCTTGAGATCATGGTAAATTTGCTGAAGGATATCCTATGTTTAAAAAGTTTAGACTTAGATACTAAATCATCTTGATAGGTGATTTTTCATTAAGTCAAACTTAAAATCTAAAGCTACCGATTTATTGTTTTTAACTCCTCATTATATCTTTTGACCTCATCAAGAGCGTAAGCCAGAGGGTCAGCAGTAGTTTTTAAAGTTCGGAATGTTTTTCTATGCGAACACATTTTTAGTAGTAGTCTTTTCCGTTCGGATTCCTCTTTGAATAAAATAAGTAGGATCCTTCGATTTTTGTCATACCAAAGTTTCATACTTCATTATATCATATAATACAACAAAATACAACAATAAAATAAAAGAAATTTGACACAGAAAAACCCTTTATTTATAAGGCTTTGAGGCTGTTTGCATGTAACAAACTGTTGAAGACCCAGTCTAAATGTGAAAATGAGTTTAAAGATGTAATAGTGTTACCTCACCTTCCGGTAGCTGTCTTATCTGAATTGTACTACTAAACGCAACTATTGTAAAAGTTGAAATATGTAAGACTAAACGCAACTTTAGCATAGGGGTTGTGGAAATAAACTTTCACCCTAGGAATATAATTTTAGTAAGTTTTTAAATTACTATTGACAAAACTGACTCAATAGATTATCCTATTAAAGTCAGTTTTGGGGTTATCGCTCAATGGTGAGGCACTGACTCTGACTCCACATTTTCTAGGTTCGAATCTAGTAGTCAGCTTTTTACAACTCCTATTCAAACGAAGATGTTTTGTGGGAGTTTTATGCTCTATACAGATGATTTTTTATGAAGAAGGTAGCACTTGCAGGGACCGAAAGCTTGACAAATTATATCGATGCGCTCAAAGAAAATGACATAGAAGTTATTGCAACTCTTGATGTGGATGAAGCCATAAAATGTGACAGTTTGCTTCTTCCGGTGGTGGAGATATAGATCCTGTTTACTATGTGAAGAAATGAACGGCTCTGATGAGCCTGACAGAAATTCGATAAAGCACAGAGAGATATTTTGATGCATTTGTCCAAGGCAAAAAGCCTATCTTAGGAATTTTGCAGAGGTATGCAGCTTATAAATATCTATTTTTGGAGGAAGTTTACATCAGGATCTTGTAACAAAGAGATATTCATACAGAAAAATGGTACATGACAGCATACACAGTGTAAAAAGTGTAGAAGAAGGAATTTGTTTGAGTAGTGTATAGAAATTTTCAATATAAACTCCGCATCATCAAGGAACACTCGAAAAGGACTGAAGGAGGTTTTTAGCGCCCGATGACAGGTATGTGAAGCTGTTACACATGAAGAATTACCAGATTATCACACAGTTTCATCCTGAGAGAGAATGTCTTATAAACAAAGAAGAGATGATGCGGTATTGAGGTGAGGAGTACTCAAGTATTTTCAAATCTCTTTTTAAAAATAAGAGACAGTGAGGTAAGCAGTAGTCAAATGTATTCATTTAATGAAAGAATCGATACAGTGAGTTGGGGAGAATGGAGAGCTGTCTTTGGTAGGACTTTTGAATTTATTTCAGGACTGTTCAACATTTCAATCCGGAGATCTGGGACTTGAATAAAAATATTTACAAGGAGGGAGCCTGGTGGGTTAATTCCTGGCAGATAGATATAAGCAGTGCCGGGACTTGCGCAAAAAGTGAAGTAGGTACATTTGCGTACAACTTAAAAAAGCTTTTGACGGCTATGAAATTTTCTTTTTAAAAGATGAAAACAGTGAGTTCTTGGTAAAAAGCCGATTCCATATGGTTTTCATTATGACTTGGACAATAAAAGACCTACCAAACCTACAGATGAAGCTTTAAAAAGTATTTGGCAGAAATGAAAAACGCCTCGATATGACGGAGATTGTCAGAAAGTTTGATATACCGACAGAGTATGAGCTGGCAATGAAATAGTGAGTAGTAAAAATGATTTGGATACAAATCATCATATGAAATAATGCAGTATATATAAGTAAGCAAAGAATATTATTGAAGAAGATTTCAAGTATAAATTGGCACAATACAAGAAAGGCGGCCGTGATGAATGATGTGATTTTACCTAGAGTTACAAAGAATGAAAATTCATATATTGTAAATCTGGCAGATCTAAAGGAGATACATATGCTATCGTCAGATTTGAATATTAAGGGGGACTTATGGAATTAGGGAAAAATACAAGAGCCTGAAAGTTGACAGAGATTTCGGTGTATATCTTACAGACGGAAACAGTGAAGATGTACTTCTGCCTATGAAGGAGCAGTGCCGGAAGGCTGTGAAGTAGAGGTGAGATAGAAGTATTTGTATATCGTGACATGATGAACAGACTTATTGCTACTACAGAAGACCAAAAATTTTAGTTGGAGAAGTCAGGAAGACTACAGGTAAAATCTACTACAGGAATAGGGCATTTCTTGTATAGGACTTGAAAGATGTGCTTTTACCTTTTAAGGAGACTGTAAATAAGGTAAAAGAGGGAGAGAGACTACTTGTATATCTTTATGTGGATAAGAGTAACAGACTTGCAGCCAGTGCAAAGGTTTATTCATCTTTCACCAAACAGCCCATACAAAAGGATGACGAGGTCGTAGGAACGGTATTTGAAATTAAAAAGATGGGTATATTTGTAGCTGTAGATGACAAGTACAACGGTATGATACCGCCGAATGAGAGCTTTGAGGATATCAAAATCGGTGACAGACTTGATATGAGAGTTATAAGAGTAAGAGAAGACGGAAAGCTTGATTTGAGTCCGAGAAAGAAGGCTTACAGACAGTTGCTTACCGATGCGGATGTTCTTTACAATATAATTGAGAACAGAGGCGGCAGTTTAGAGCTTTGATGAGTAGTTTCTCCGGATAGAATAGTGACGGAGCTTAAAGCTTAGCAGAATGCTTTTAAAAAGAGCTATGGGACATCTTTTTGAAAGAAGGCAGGATAGAAATAACAGATGGCGATATCAGGATAAAACAGTAATATAAAAGACTACAGAGTTTCTGTGGTCTTTTTTAGAAAGGAGTCGGATATGTCTTTGAGGGATAATGTTATAAGAAAGGCGGGGGAGTATATCGGAGTGAGCGAAGATCCTCCCGAGAGCAATAATGTATTGTTTAACACAAATTACTACGGGCAGGAGGTATATGATAACAGTGCCAGTTCTTATCCATGGTGTGTGACCTTTCTTTGGGATATCTTCAGAATGAGCAGAGCAAGCCATGTCTTTTGTGACAGAATGAAGACCCGCATCCACAGAAACCATGATATTCTCATTATAAGAATAAAAATATGCTCTTTGACAGTGGGAAAAAGGGACGATATTATACTTATTTTGAGTAATGGAGCAGGACAGAGCAGAAGAGTAAATCATGCAGGTCTCGTGGTGGCGGTAAATAAAGACGGCAGCTATGAAACCATAGAGGGAAATACTGGAAGTACCGATATTGCAAATGGTGGTATGGTAATGAAAATGACCAGAAACTTTGACGGCAGAGGCTATACAATAGTAGGATTTGCAAGACCTGATTATGATAGTAAAGGTCCTAAGCCAGGCCCAGGTAACAATCAGAATCAGGGAAATAAGCCTGGCCCAGGCAGTAGACCTAATCAGTCATATAAACCGGCTGCAAATGAGATACCCATTACTGCAAACTTAACTATCAGGCAGTGGAGTAAGGATAAGAACCGCGCCAAATACAAGTGCAGGAGTTGTAAAAACTTAAGTGCAGGAGAAGTGGTAAAGCAAGCGGTAGAATAGCCAGCAGATACAATCCATGGTTTCATATATCTGAGGGTTTTATAAGCGGAAACTATGTAAGAGGCTGGATAAAGGATTATAATGACAACAGAAGATGGTGGTATGTAGATAAGGATTATAGATATGCCAAGGCGGAATGGAAGAATATAGGCAGCAAGGACTATTGCTTTGGCAAGGACTCATATCTTTTGTAGCTGTTATATAAAATCAGCCGTAAACTCTACCTATTACTGGGTGGATGATAGCGGAGCATACCAAAAGCAGTATGACACCACAAGTCCAAGCAGAAAATAGAGGATTGTGGAAAATTATAAGACGGAGAATGCGAGGTAGAAACAGAGCAGTCACACAGTATATGTGTGATTGCTTATGAGCAATTCTTAATATTACCGTTATAGTATGTTTTTAGAACAAAATATTCAGTATACAAAATACACTAGAGTATAATGTTATGAGCGACAATTAATTAGGGATTATAACTAGATATGTGTTTGAATAATCTTAATGATATGATAAAATATTCTTAAGAATCTTTATACTTATGGTATATGGATAAAAGATTTGGCTATAAATGGAATATGACATAAAAACAAAGGACGTAATAATTGATGGATATATTCAAGTCAAAAAGCCCTAATGTTTTTAAAAGATAGATCATATCTGTGATATTGGGAACAATATTGTTATTAGTGTTGTCTACAAGGCTGGCTTGGAAAATTGAAAGCAATACAACATGTTTTAGAGAAAATCCTATTTTTGGACAAGGAAAGGAAAATACTTTTTGGGATATTTTTCTATCTCGTTTTATTGTATCTTATGCATCAAATAGCACTATGTGTTTGGTGGAATGCTATAAGAATACGAATTATTCAAAAAGGAGTTCGATTTTTACTCTGTGCATATGGATTTATGTTTTATTTTTGCACTGTATGGATGCTTGCAATTACTTATTTTTAATATAGATCCGTTGTGGTTTAGAATTAGCGGGTATTTTTATGGTGTATTGGGAGTTGTGCTGCCACTACTGGATTTTTGCAGCTCTTTGTTTGGGGAAACCACAGAGCTTTTTTCCTAAAAGGCGTTTTTGTGGGGTGTTATTGCCGGCAGCTATTTTATTGATTCTTATGATGACTAATGAGTTTCATATGTTGTTTTTGTAAAAATCACCTAATGAAGGGTGTTAATTTGCAATTTGTCCGGGAATTTTGTTTTATATTATGCTGTTATGAGGTTGTCTTTCATAGTTTAAAAATATATTTGGTATATAGAGTAAGTAAGGAGATTAAGACTACTAAATTACAAAAAGCACTTCCATTTTTGACACTTTTTGTATTTTTATATATTTAATTCCATATGTTTCAGGAGCGATGATTTGGAATAATGAACCGTTTGAATTGGCATATTTTGTATTTTTAGTAGAAGCTTTATTTTGAGAGTTTTGTATATATTTAGGATATGTTCAGGGGAATAGGTATCATGGGTATGTTTTTCATAATTCACATATAGGGATGGAAATTTTTAAATATTGACGGAGATGTTCATTTTACAATCTACAGATATGAAAGATTTGTCATTTGATGAAAAAGGGAGCAGCTTATAAAGCTTGGGAAATTGGAAAATGGGAACCGGGTATACATACTATGAAAAGCCAATTCCCGAGGATATTTAGTCTGGAGAATTGATAATAGAAAAATGTATCAAGCTATTGATGTGTTAAAAGCAAAATCAGGAAGAACTGGGCTGAAATTGATTTGGTGCAGGAGCGATTTCAGTGGGAACAGAGAAAAGAAGTGTTAGAAATCAAAAAGAAGTATTTGAAAAACTTAGTATAGTTGTAAAAGACCAAATTATAGCGTTGAAGAGAGCTTACACGGACTTTAAAAGAGAAGGAATGAATATGGACTCTTGTTTTAGAAAAATGCTCTGGATATCGGTATTTTTAAAAACGCTATGTAAATATTTTTGCTATGTCAGGGTGGAAAAACTATTACACAGGATGAAATGCGACTTTGCTTTGTAGAATTTGGAGAAGTTGAGATGGTTTCGGGCATTAGAACTGTAGAAGTATGTGAAGGAGAAAGGAATGTTTCTGAGACATAGCACTGCTAATTTGCAAATTGTGGATTTTATTAATTGAATGGGGAGAATATGCACCGGAGTGATGGAATTACAGATGAAAGATGGAAGAAAAAGCCAAGATAATTATCGAGAGTTCTACTATTTTAAATAAAGATGATTTCTTGGAATGGTTTTTAGTATAGAAAGCCCTAATTTGAATAATATCGATATCTTTGAAATAAGAGAGGGTAAAAGACAGGAAATCAGTGTAGTCTATAAGGATCAAAAGGAGGGCAGAATATGTATGCACATAATTGATGTTCTTTTGGTGACATTACTTAGCTGCCGGAGCCGGATGGAGATATGCTCTTTATCAGGATGTTGTATGCGACGATTAGCTGTATATAAAAAGACACTTCAATATTTTCAAAAAGAAAAGGAATAAAAAGAACTTGTTTTTGGTTATAAGTTGTATTTTTAACAGCAGATTTGATCTGGTATGGAGGATATCCGCCTTCACTATATATAGTGAGGAGATTGATTTGATTGCAAGATACAAGTCTTTACTCTACCGCTTTTGATTGGCTTACTGTATATAGATAGTAAAATTCGTAATGATCCTATGTTGGAGATGGATTGTGCAGTACAGGCGTTAAATAGTGTACCTGTGGGAATAGCCTTTGTAAAATATTAAGGGGGTTCCGGTGTTAATTAATAATAAGATGTATGAGCTCAATCAGATTCTTTTGGGAAGATATATTCCAAACTTTGAAATGACATGGGAGTGTTGGAAGAAAGAAGGATTACAAAAATATCCTGTTGCAGAATATAAATGTGGGGAATCCGAACTTTTCTTTAGTATAGATGAAGTGTGGAGAATAGAAGGAGTTTTTGAGATATTGGATTTTTGGCAGATAAGGGCTGAGGAAATCACAAATCTTTATAACCTGCAAAATGAAATAAGGAAAACATTAAAGACTTTGGCTGAGGAAAATAAGAAATATGCTTATATGATACAAAGTGTAATAAATATAAATTCTGAACAGAAATATCTCACTTTAAAGATGAACCTGCACCGAGAATTTGGAGACTGTTTACAGTCAGGCTACAGAGTATATGAATAAGGGAGTGGGAATGGACAAAAGCCAAAAGGTATTACAAATATGGAAGAGACTGTTGGATAATCTGTCAGGTAGTATTTCCTTGCCTGAGAAGATAGATGAAAAAGAGAACTGGTGGAGTTGGCATCTCTGTTTAATTGTAAATTATACCTTCCAAAGTCAAAAATTGGTTTAGAGAAATTTATGAACATATTTTTTTATTTTTGTGTGAGAGAATCTATGATGAATGCTATTCGTCATGGTTCAGCTACAAAGTGTTTGTCGCTCAAGATATAGAAGAAGACAAAAGTACGAGTTTATATTAGAGATAATGGTACAGGGTTAAAGGAAGGATTTAGTGAAGGCGGAGGAATTTCAGGAATTAGAGAATATTTAAAACAAAAGATATTCCCATGTGTCTAAAAAGCAGAAGAAGGAAGGCTAAAATATCATTTTTATTAAGGAGGTGATTAAGTGATTGGTATATATGATTGTGGAGGATTCACCGGTTACAATGGAATATTTAGAGTTGGAACTTGAGAAAGCAAAGCACAAGTATAAAAATCATGTGCAAATTTCGAGGAGTTGAAAATGTAGAGGCCGGCTTGTGAATCGGACGAATAAATATTGTATTGATGGATGTATGCCTGGGTGATAGTTCAGGGCTTGACTTGGCAAGGAAGATAAAGGAGCGATTTCTTGGTATTAAAGTGATTATTATGACATCAATGCTTGATCAAAGTTTTTACTAAACAGGCTAAAAATTTCGGATGTGACGGATTTTGGTTTTAAAGAAAGTATGCAGCATGGGATTTTAAATGTATTAGATGATGTGTCTGTTGGAGATTTGTAGATGATTTTTCCGGCAGTTACCCTTGAAATGCAAGATTGAGGAGCTTACAGAAGCGGAGTTGGCAGTTTTAAGAAGCTTTGCAAAGGATGTACATATGCGGAGGTGGCAGAGGACTGCCATATATCACAAAAATACAGTACGTTATCATGTAAAAATTTAACAAAACAAAACAGGTATGCACAATATGGCAAAGATTGCGTTGGAAGCAGTTGATAAAAAGGGTTATTTTGCCAAGGTTTTAGGAAATGATTAAATAGCTATGAAAAATATAGAAAAACCACATGTTTGTGTGGGTGCTGAGAAAAGTTTTTGATATACTTAAGTCAACAAAAACATTAGCCAATTGGCGAGTAATCAGAATAGGAGTTAGATGTGCAGAAATTAAAAGTAACACCTGCGGTTCTTAGACAAAAGTCTGAGGAACTGCAAACAGGTGTAAAAAAACTTAGCACAGAAAAATGAATGAGCTTCAGGAAAGGGAAAACAGTTTGTCCGGTATGTGGCAGGGGTGCAGCTAAGGATAGTTTTTCATAATGCATTTATGACCAGTTACAATGAATGCCAGCCATTTTTCAGGAGTTGCAAAGATTTGCTATAAAGCTGGATGAAACAGCAAAAGCAATATGAGATGCTGAGGCTAGAGCGGCAGAAGCTGCACAGAAAAAGAATGTAAAGGAGCAAGTGATATAAATGGATGGTAATATTTTAGTAACTCCGGGGTGAGTTGACAAAGAATGCGGCAGAGTTTACATCAGCAGGAAATAATATGTATCAAATAGCTAATAACATGCTTCAAACAGCACAGAGCTTGAGTGGAATTTGGTCGGGTGAAGCTGCAAATACATATATGAATAATTTTAAGAGGTTCCAAGGAAGCTTTGATAAACTTAAGAGAATAATTGATAAACACTCTGAAGCCCTTACAGAGTTGGCGAATTGTATCAACAAAGCTGAGCAGCAAAATGTTAGAAGCTGCCAGTGATTTTTAGAAAAATGTTTTGGAATAAATTATTCGAACCATTAGAGTACACTTTAAGTGGTATCTTAGTCAGTGATGTTGGAAGGAAGGACAGAAAATCAGGATAATTTTTCTTTTGGTGAATTGTTAATGAGAATAAGTCAAATTCCATTCGATTAGAAATACAAAAGGTTACTTTACCTCAAGCCTACTGTAGTATAGGACGGATGGGGGCAGCTGGGACACAGGCATCACTTGAGGGCTGCCGGCTTTTTCTGATATAAAAAGGGATATTTTGGAAATATTGCCTAAGCTTGATACTAAAGGAGAAAAAGGGTATTTACAAGCTTGATACATAGTCTGAATGAAAAGTGTGCCAAATGGCATTGGAAAAATAATAGTAAAAGAGATCAGGAACCACAATTATAGCTATATTTTGTAGAGAATAGGGCATATATATAGTTAGTGTTGAGGGATAGTAAGATGATTCGTAATGGCGAGTTACACAACAAAATAAATTGGACACTATAGAATATTACAATTACAGAGAATGGGGTGGAAAAACAGATCAGAGGAGGGCTTAGTCGGTTTTTGGGTATGGATGCATCAGAATATGAACTGGTACCACATATAGTAGACTTGAAATTAAAAAGAAGATGATACATTTTTTTACTATGTAGTGACGGATTGACAGATTATGTCACTCCGGAAGAAATAGGAGGGCAATAAGCAATAAATCGGTGTAAGCTCTGTAGATTACCTTCTAGGTTTGGCAATGGAAAGAGGTGGAAAGGATAATACTACTATTATAAGGTTGGATGTAAAAGCAAAGGAACAGAGTCGACGGTTTTCTGAGGTAATGCAAGTATCTAAAAATGAAAAAGAGCCGTTATGGAATAATGAGATATTGTGTTAAGCATATGGAGCGTAGAGACAGGTTAAGGAGTAAAACATGGGTAATATACATGAAGAAGATGGTACATAAGCGGTGATTATACTGTAAAAATGTATAAAAAGGGAAGAAGCTCCGTCAAATCAAGTTGTTGAAAATGCACAACCAAATATTCAAGAAACTACTGTAGAGGGACAAAGTCCTAATGTAGATTTTGTCGAAGAGCTTACTACAGGTAATCCGTATCTTCTACTGGGAAAATGCTTTTTAATTTCAAAGGAAGAACATCAAGAGGTGATTATTGGATAGTTGTATTAATTAATGTAATTATTACTATACCACTTATTTTTGTTAGGATCTTACTTTTGGTGTGGTGTATTATTACTTTTTATTCCATCGACTGCTATGATGTAGAGACGTTTTGAGGGATGCCGGATTTAGTCCTATAATCTTATTTGGTATAATATAGTTTCTCTTATTATTACACTTTTAGCAAGAGATAACCGTCATGGAGTCTATTGGGATTTATTATTTTCATAATAATGCTGATTTTGTTAGCCAGTCCATCCAAAAGAAGTAATAGGTATCTGAGTAGAAGTACAAAAATAAAAAGAGAAGAGAGCGTGAAATGGAATATAGAGATATTATACAAAGAGTTTGGAGCGACTGGAGCATCGGCGAAAAACTGGGAGAGGGCTCATTTGGGCAAGTATATTTTGTTCAAAAAGAGCGTATGGGAGTTGTACAAAAGCAGCGGTAAAGAGTGAGTGAGGGATACCAAAGAGCGATGATGAAGTAGGAGAAATAAAAGCTGCTTATGGTCTTACAGAAGATCAACTGAAGGATCTATCCGGAGGTTATAAGGTACAAAGAAGAAATACAACTGATGCAGACTTTGGGAGAGAATGCAAATATTGTACAAGTACAGGATTTTTGAAATTACGGAGGATCAAGTGGAAGACTTGGATGGTATATTCTAATTAGAATGGAACTTTTGGAAAGTTTAGATGCATTCATTAAAAGAGAAGAGCTATCTGTGGGTGATGTAATGAACATGGCGATGGATATTCTGGAAGGGCTCCAAGAATGTGAGAATCACAATATAATTCACAGAGATATCAAAAACAGCTAATCTTTCCGCAGCAAAAAAAGGTATTTATCAGCTGGGTGATTTTGGAATAGCAAGAGATACTTCAGCAAACGGTGAAGTCTTTCTCATAAAGTGTACGAGACAATTATATGGCTAGAAGTTTATCAGGGAAAGATGCTCATAATGGAGACTTATATTCACTCGGTATAGTGATGTATAAGCTGCTAAATAAAAATCGTTTACCATTTTTGGGAGGAAAACACTTCAAGAGTATTGAGAGGCTTTTTCAGTTGCGACAGCAGGAGAGGAGTTCCCAAAAGGCGACAGAATGCAGTGAAGGAAACTTCATAAGATAATAAAGAAGTTGTGTGCCTATAATCCTGAGACAGATATCAAAGTGCAAAAGAAGTATTAAATGACTTGAACAGAATATAAAATGACAAATGATGATGAGATTAATAGAACATTAACAGTACCAAGAAATCCTAATTGCAGGAATATTTTTGATATGGAAATTCAAGAAAATATCAATATAATAGATAATTCTACAGTAAGGAGTATCATTAAATAGAGATCATTAATAGGTAAACAGTTATGAATACCAAGAAGAACGACATCACAGACTCATTCAATATATGAAGAGTAGAGGGAGAGATTTAGAAGGAAAGAGGATTCTAATAGTATATATGAGGAGAAAGCCGTTCAAGAGATAGCAGCTATGGCTGATTATACTAGACAAATGATATCAGAAAAAGAAAAAACAACCACTGTTCAAATGAAGAGCAGCTGCACAGCCTAATATACAACAGGTGTTGGTGGAGGCTGGAAGATTTGCGGAAGATAGTGAGCTATGAATTCCTATGGAGCTTATTGGAGTAATTGCTTTAATTTTTGAAGGTACAAAACGACAAGAGCAGGATGATTGAGTTACTACAGTAATAAATATGGTGATTTGGTTTTGCTGGAACAATAGTCACTTACGTTTGCAGACAAGAACTGGGTAATTGGTTTTTCACCATTTTGGGCGGGAGTTAATGCTATTCCTGATACAGCTATTCAAGCTAGAAGATTAAGGGATGGAGGGAGCCATATCATATATTTTTGGCATATACCAACATTAATTTCCTTCATGTTATATTTGTGGATAGTAATAGTTAATGACGGCAGGTCATACTCCGATTTAACTGGAGGATGTATTCGCTGGCAGTATTATTATTGGATTGATTGGTAAAGAAGTTGTTTTATTTGTTTTATTGCTATCACCTTCTAAAACAAATAAAAAGATTAAAAGATAATAAATATGTATAAATAGTAAGTTAAGAGAGCCTTATTAAATAGGGTATTTATGACTTAAGAGTATATGATAAATACAGGTGAAACATGGAATATAGGGATATTATACAAGTGTCTGGCCGGACTGGCAGGCAGAAGAGATGATTAGCAAAGGCTCATATGGTACTGTATTTAGAGCAGTAAAGGAAAAGCTTGGGTTGGGAAAGAGTCGGCTGTAAGGTTGTACATATACCAACAGATGATAATCAAATTGAACAAGATTAGAAAAGAGCTTTCATCTTTCGGATAAGGAGTTGAAGGAATATTTTTATCCTGAGTGGAGAAAACTAAAAGAAAGAAGTAGCCCTTATGGAAAAGCTTGGAAGAATGAACACTGTCTTCATATTCAGGACTTTGATATTTTGGAGGAGCCGGAGGAAGTATAGGATGGAATATTTTTGATTCGCATGGAACTCCTTGAGTTTTGGAATCCAGAATATCAAGAGGCGGTATCACACTGGGAGAGGTTGTGTCTCTGGGAGAAAAATATTTTATCTGCATTGAAACTTTTAGTGAATCTCATACATTATTCATAGGGATATAGCCCGCGAATATTTTTGTTAATTCCAAGGGGTGTGTATAAGCTTGGTGATTTTGGAATAGCAAAAGATTTGACTTTTAGAGAGCAGAAATCTTTCACATAGAGGAACAGATAATTATGCTGCAGGTATGTCAGGGAAGGGATTATTCTATAATGTTGATATTTGTGCTCTAGGACTTGTTTATATCAATTACTAAACAAGAATAAGAGACCATGGCGAAGGAAGATTACATCTACGATATCGGAGGCCGACAGAAAATTACAGGAGAGGTGTTTCCTAATCCGACATTTGGAGATGAAGAGTTATTTGCTGTAATAAGAAAAATGTGTGCTTTTGATCCCAAAGAACGTTTTCAAAAGTGCCGGAGAGGCAAAAAGTGCATTGAAAGCTTATAGGGAAAAACATAAAGATAAACTTGATGTTGTGCTTGAACTTGGACAAAAAGAGTTCAGATGTATGCGATGTGCAAAGTGCAGAATATATGGATAAAATCCAAAAAGAAGGATATGTAAGAAATACTCCTAAAAACCGGTAATAAGCTTGAAAGACAATCATCTTTTACGGGAGCAGAGAGGAAGTATTTGAAAGTAATCATTATGATGAAGTAAATAGTTCTGAAGATTATACTCAAGCTTAAATTATTATGGGAGGTGAGAGCCAGGCACGAGGTAAAGAAAAGTATGTAAGTCAAGCAGAGGAAGTAGATAACAAACAGCTGGATTTACAGCAAATATTAGAAGAAACAAATCAGTTACCGTCAAAAAGAAAAGCAGATTACCATTGATATTTGTATCAATCATTTTCTGTTTAATTCTTGTAGTTGGTGGAATATTTTTCAAATTTCTTAAAATCACAAAAGAGGAATTAAAGAGGAAAATACTCTAAGAGTTGCAAAGGCAAAAAGAAATTACGGCAACATCAGTTTTATTTGAAATTGATAAAGATAGCTTAAATTCAGATGTTTACATTGATTATACCATTAGTATAATGGATCCTATCAGTAACGGACTATCTGATGCAACTGGAATTTATATAGGAGAATTAAAACAAAAGGATACCAGAAGGGAGTATGGAGTTTTCTATTATAAAAGTAGCAGAAAATGATAATGGATTAAATTCAAGAATGCTTGTTAGGAGAATGGGAAAAGGAAATTTAAAAAGTAAGACAGTTATTTGAATTCAGGTATATTTATCATGTAGAAACAATGATGGCACTGAGTGAATTGATAAAATATCTTTTTAGGGATGAATGGAAAGATTACTGGTTTACTCATGATGAGAGCGGAAGGGTATGTTATAATCGAACAATTTCCAAGAATGAATATGTCAAAAAGTGATGGAAAAATTATATAAAACTGAATGGACATTACAGGAACAGTTGAGACAAAGTTTAGAGAATGTATAAGAGGAATTAAAAATATTCAGATGAGTGAATATGCAGAGGGAGAGTTTTAATAAGGATAATTTTGTAAAGGCACTGCATCGGAGTGATGGCACATTATATGATGGAGAATTTAGAAATGGACTATTTTATAATGGTACAGCCTATGAAGCTGATGGAAGTGTTAAATTTAAGATGATAAATGGAAGAAAATTAGATTAATATTTAGTTTGTAAAATAATTTGTTATCTTTAAGAAAATGAGGAAGTCAATGAACGATATTTTTATGAATTTTGCATCCATACAAAAGTCTTTCCGGTAGAACAGGAGGGATTAGAAAGCAGTATTGCGAGGATGTAGTCGAACCAAGAAGTATTGCTTGCGGATTGGAGCTTGGCCGTAGTGGAGATAGTATAAGAGCGACCTGAGTAATTTATCAAAACCAGTGTAGTGTGCAGTCACAAAAAGTTGCAATGATGGGAAGTACATTACAACAGGCGGCTCAGATTATGCGTAGTGCAGAGAGTCGTGTAATACAAAACAATTCTATGACAAGCTTTCAAAAGGCTCTTCAAGGTAAGTATGAAAGAGGCCTTAAGGCAGCGGCAGCGGCAGGACTTGCAGGTGGGGAGTATGCGTGCCGGCGGTGGATATGGAGGTGATCCGGTAAGTATGTTTTCCGGAAGCTTTCTTTGGCAAATAACACCTTTGCAGACTTATACAGGAGAAATTCTTGCGTTTACAATGTATTACGACACTGTATATACAAGAGATGAGGGATGGGCAAAAGGCTTTAGACATAATTTCATGAGCAGAATTCAGCCTGCAGATAATGGAATCTGGGGAATATTTGAAGGCGATGGAAGTAGCACGTTTTTCGGAGAGGGAGAAGATCAAGTGTTTTATCCTCAACATCCTTCAGTAAAAACTGGTGCGAAAGGAAGAAGACTGATATTATGATCCGGAACTTTTACAAGCAGAAGGAATATGATAAAAACGGTCGCCTGTAGCTGAGATATTCAGGGTAAAGAAGTAAAGCGATTGATTTATGATGGTGATCATCTAATAAAGTTAATGCACAACATGGCTATTCATACGAGTTTACTTATGAAGAAGACCATATTGTTCAAATTACTGATAATATAGGTCGATACATAAAACTGATATTATAATGACCTGCTGTCAGGTATGACTATTCATCTTGAGAAGGATGCTCCAGTTTATTGATCAATATAATTACGGAAGATTTTGTCTGTTTTACAATGACAGGGGATATCATGGCAAAAATCACAGGGGCCTGATGATAAACTATTGTTTGATAATACATATGACGAGATGGGTAGAGTCATACATCAGTCTATGGGAGAAGGGACGATTTTTCTCATTTAAATATGAAGGAAATAAAACAACAAATATTGACGAAACAGGATTTACTACCGAATATATTCATGATGAAAGAGAAATCTTCTTCATATGGAAAACTCTATTACGAAATATGAAGCAGAATATGATGCTCATGATCGTATAATAAAGAAGGTTACAAATGAAACAGATGTTGTGATATATGATTATAATGTATGTGGGCAATTGATGTCTGTTGTTAAGTCAGGATTTTCACATGAGTTTTTATAATGATAATCACAAGCTGGATGAGTATACTTTTTAATGGTAGGAGTTATTTAGAAATTCATTATGACCTTTTAGATAATGTGATTGTGATGGATTACCCGGTGAAGAAGTACATCAGTTTTTCTACGATGAGGAAAACAGGCTGATAGGGATATGAGGCACAGGAGAAAAGCTGCAGATTATTATATGATGAAAGAGGATTTATTGTAAATGTAGATGCACCTGAAGGTTTTCAGAGGAATACTGCTATGATGGAATCGGAAGAATTACAAATGTAAAAATAGGAAATGGAAGAGAGTTATACAGTGCTTTTTGATGATTTGATAGGCTATAGTTGGTGATGACCTTGAAAGAAGTGTAGCATGTAAATATTCTCTACAGGTTTTATGCTTTCATATGAAGAGGAGAGCAAAAATAACTTGTGCATATGATGAATACGGAAATCTTACAGAGCTCGATTTACCGGGTGAAGATGTACACCATATGGAATACGATATTCAAGGTAATTTTGCTAAACACTATCAAGGAGAATTTTTGCTGGAAGGTTGTCACCTATGATGAAAATAATAGGGTAATAAAGGTGAAGACGGATTTGGTTACGAAGAGTCTTATGCATGGAATATTTGGAATCAGCCTACGAGAGATAGTAAACAGCTATGGTTTGGTTGTAGATATAGGATATAATGAAAATCATTTTTGGAGGAGATGTCGTAGATGATTTTCATGTTACTTACTAATATGACGAGGGTGGCAGACTTTCTTCCATTTCAGATGATGCAGGAAGATATGGTATTTATGAATATGATTCAGCAGATAGATTGATTCAGGTAAATACATTCCAGGCACAGATAGAATTGTCATATGATAATTTTTCAAATACTACTCAGATTTCTATGGTTGATTTTTGGATATCTTTTTGCAAAATGGTTATGATGCATATAATAGATATGACCGGAGGTAAAACTCTCGAGAAGCATTTTACCATATCTGGTATGGTACAGGAGAGATGAACAAGATTGAAATAGTTGGAGGAAAACGATAGGTCTTGCACATGATAGTGGAGGAAGGTAGTAGACTCTTACAAATTATCTTGGAAAAGAGGTAGAAAAGAAATTTGATCAGTATGACGGTTTGCGTTTCTATAGGTTCCGGTGAGTTACAGGATAGCATAAGCTATGGATATGATGAGGCACGAAAGAATAAAATGGGTTAAAGATGAGCATGGAAAAGCAATATTCTTTTCATATAATGGAATGGGAATAATGCTTGAGTATACCATCGTTATCAAGAGAATATAGCGTAGAAGAATTGAATCAGGTGATGCAGAGTGGGCTCAGGGACGAGGCTCTGCTTGTTATATCGCAAATATTGATTATAAAAAGAACAGTTTCTCAAAGACAGCTTGGGAAATATAAGTACTCAGGAAAATGACTTCGGAGGTATTCTAAAGAAAAGCTATGATGCTATTGGTGATAGTAAAGAAATTACATATGATGCACTTTTTAAGAGTTATGGAATTTTTGAAAGAGTAGCCATAATGAAGAAAAGTACTTTTAGATATGAACAGGACAGAATCACTGAAGCAACCAACTCCAATGGACAAGTTAGCTTTGACTATGATTTAGCCGGTAGAGTAGTAGGAGTACACTATCCGGATGGAAGTACTGCCGGTTATGAGTGGAATCAAGCTAATCTTTGTACTGCAATGTTGTATCCCTGACGGTAGTAGAGTAAGAATACAGTTATGATAGCTTTGGAAACCTGATTCAAACACATCTTCCCGGAGATACTGTACATTATCGCTATGATGAAAGACAGAGATTAGTAAAAACAATCAGAAAAGATTAAGTCATAGTTTACATATCATGAAAATGGGAAATTGGAAACATTAAAAAGTACAGGATGAAGAAGGAACTGTACTGGAAATCAGATATGCTTATGATGAGTATTATAATCTTATTACAGAGATCTTAAAAAGAGGCATAGATCCTATATCTTATGGTTATGAATATGATAAAAGAGGATTTTTAGTCATACGACATTAAAAATGGAGAGATCTGGGGGAATATATTTATGATGCTGCAGGCAACCAGAATATACTCCAAAGAGCAAGGAGAAGAGGCAAGTTATTCTTATAATGTAGAGAATCAATTGCTTGAAAAAGATTTCAGAACATATATATACTTTATGAATACAATACCAGAGGAGATATGATATGAATATCTTGATGGTAAGGTTTCGGCACAGTATCAATATAATGGATTAGGGCAACTTTTACAGGTGTCTAATGAGAATGGAACAGTAAACTATAGATATGATGCCATGGGAAATCGTTTAGAGGCTGATTTTGTATATAAAGATTTAGGAAATCTATTACCCAAATTATTTAGTAGACAATGGACAGGTCCTTTGTAAAGAAAAATAGTGAAAAATAACTCATAATCAGTACTTTGATGGAAGCCCTTTGGCAGAGGATATGGAAGGTAGATTGATTTGGGATGTTTTTGATGCTAATCAAAAGCCTTGTACTTCGTCTTGAGAGAGAAAATAGTTATGAGATGTTAGATTATTCACCATTTGGTGTGTGTGAGAAGCATAGTACAGGTGGAGAGTTTTGCAATTTTTCTCTACAGTATATGGATTTGGGGGCGCTTTTTGCAGGATGATTTTTCTGAAAACAGATAAGTTATACAAGAGTTTATGATCCACAAAATGGCAGATTTCAATCCAGAGATGCTATTATAGGGGATCCTAGAAATCCGAGAAGTTTTTAACAGGTATATTTATAGCCAAAATGACCCACAAAATAAACAGGATCCGGATGGATTTTGTGCTTTCCTCACTTGTCTGCTTAGTGGTGTAGCAAAGGCAGGAGCATATTTGGCAAAGGAAGCAATAGTAGCAGGAAAAACAATTGTTTTCAAATGTTGCAATGAATGCAATTCAAGGTAAGCCGTTAAATATTTTGGGAGAAATGGGAAATTATGCTAAAAATTATCGCTGGGACAAGATGCTTTGGAATACAGCAGGAGAATTTGCTACAGGATGTTTGGACCCAATATGCGGTGGCATGGCGAGTGCTTTGAAAAATGGTATTAAATTTGCCACTAAAATAGGAGGCAACGCACTTGATTGTGCAAGAGAGGGACGACCATTCTTCTCAGCTGAAAATGCAATGCGATTGACCGGAGACATGGTTGGAGATGCATTAGGTAAGGCCGGAAAAAGGATAGTTGGTGGACTTTATGATGCTGTGGGGAAATAAGCTGGTAAATGGTGCAAGGTCAAGCATAAAAAAAGCGCTTTTAATAGTCCTGTAGGGAAAGATTTTGGGGAAGTTGTAGGAAAAGGTAATATGAGAAGAGCCAGAGAGTTCTTGAATCAAAATGTGAGTAAAGAGAAATTCTATGAATTGGCAGAGAGGGCATACAAGAGAGCTTCTGATGCAATAGTTGGTGAATTTAAAGAAACCAAGAGCAGAAGGTGCTAATTTCTGTGAAGGTGCCAGAGCACAGGGAGGGAATTGGAGCATGTGCTCGTAACCCGGTACAAGCTTGGGCAAGGGGGTAGTTTATGATTAGATCATTAACTTTTTTGCTAATAGTGGATTTTACGAAGTAACACTTCCTGCTATCAATAATGAGGATTACCTTCTGTCAATGGAAAATGAAAAGCATCCCGAACTTAAAGGTTTGAATTTGCGTTTTGAAGTTGTTCATGATATATGGTATTTATTAGAAGTATCAGGTGGATATATTATTAGTGGAGAGAGGTGATAAATCCCTATTTTTCAGGAGATGTTATTAATATTGTAAAAGGCAGAGCAGAAATCGCTGTTATGTTCCAAGAGTCTACAGAGGCTTTTTAGAGATTTGGCAAAGGTGGTGCTTTCAGATCAGAAGAATGGTCAGTATAGGGAAGAGACAGAGCTGTGATATTGTTCTTGATTATAAAAATATGGTGTCATCTCATCATGCCCTTTTTACGATTTCAAGATGGTAGTTGGTACATCAAAGATGCAAGCACAAACGGTACTTTTGTAAATGATAAGAAACTTACAGATGAAAAGAAACTTCATCGTGGAGATATTATTGTAATTATAGGAATTCATGATGTTTCTTGGAAATTACCTTGCATGTTGATATAGAAGTAAGACCCTATACAGTGAGACTTAACGGTATGAAAATACTTAATGAAAAATTTCCAAGCAAAGGCGAGAAAGCTATATCAAAGGATGAAAAGCTTTTTCCATCGTTCTCCAAGGCGACTTTTTCCTATGAAGAAAAAGATATTCGATATTGATAATCCTCCTGAAAAAGAGCCGGAAGATACTGCTTCCGTTTTGTGGCAAATAGGACCATCTATGACTATGGTTATACCTATGATGTTTGGAACTATGATGGCTAACAGCCCTAATGCAGGTATGGGGGCCAGTGGGATGATAATGGCTGTAGCGTCTGCCGGGAATTGGAGTATTTTGGGGAGTTGCGAATTATAATAAGGCTAAACATGATCGTATATGCAAAGAAAAACGAAGAATTACATCGTACACAGAGTACTTACAGGAAAAAGGGGCTTGAGATTGAGGAGGATTATAAACAGCGTAGAGTGGCATTGGAAAGAATTTATAATCCTGCCCATTTCTATTTGGAAAAATTTCACTGAGGATACACTTTGGACCAGAAATCCTGCTCACAGAAGATTTTATGTATTATAGATTAGGGATCGGTTCAATGCCTTCTTTGGCAGAGATTAATGTAACCAAGCAGGGGTTTTAGAGTGGAAAAGGATCCTTGGCAAGGTAGAGGTGAAGCAATAAAATCCTTTGAAGAACTGAAAGAGGTTCCAATAGGGGTTAATTTGATGGATTACAGTATTACTGGTGTAGTCAGTGAAAAGAAATCTACGGCTATGGATATTCTAAGGCTTTTAGCAGCTCAAATTGCTTATAATAACTGCTATACTGATATGAGAATTGCAGCTGTTTTTAATGGATGTAATGAAGAGGAAGCAACATCTTTGAGGGTTTGAAATGGCTACCACACTGCTGGTCACCGGATAAACGTACGAGATATATTGCGGGTGACAGAGAAGAGGCAAGAGAGGTATTCTTTGAACTGGCTCAGGTACTAAGAGATCGTTTTAATACTGATGATAATGATAAGGTACAAAGTTCTTGCCACATTATGTTTTTATTCATAACAGAGCAAGAGTATCTCGAAGGAGAAATAATAAAAGGCTTTATTGAAAATGAGAAGAATGTTGGTTTACATACAGTTGTTGTAGCAGAAACTGTGACAGACTTGCCTAATACTGTAGACTTTGTGATTCAAAATGATGAGGAGTTTTGTGGATTTTATTCACTTTTAGCTGATTTTGAGGATAGAATCAAGTTATTGCCGGACTACATTGCAGCCAGACATTTGGAAAGAATCACAGAAGAATTGCTCAATATCGTGTAAAAAGAAAACAGTGTCAGTTCAGGATTACCTTCAGGAATTGAGTTTAGGAAATGTATGGCGTACATTCTTTGAAAGAATTGGGCGTAAAAATCGATGGATTAAAAATCGACCATATGAATCAATGGGAGCATTAGTGGAGTAAAGGATGGAGGAAAGCCTTGCTTTTTGGATATTCATGAAAAGTATCATGGACCACATGGACTTGTAGTAGCTACAGGATCAGGAAAAAGTGAAACACTTCAAACATATTTGCTGTCATTGGCTATAACTTCAGTCCCTGATGATGTGCTTATTTTATTATTGACTACAAAGGTGGTGGTATGGCAAATTTGTTTGATGGTCTCGCCACATATGGTTGAGCGATTTCCAACTTATCAGGAAGTCAGGTACAACGTGCCTTGGTATCAATAAAAGTGAAAACAGAAGACGTCAAAGAATGTTAAATGAGGCCGGAGTTAATAATATAAACAGTTATACAAGATTGTATAAAGAAGGCGGCATATCAGAACCCATGCCTCATCTATTGATAATAGTGGACGAGTTTGCTGAACTAAAGCGAGAAGAACCTGATTTTATGAAGCAACTTATAAGTGTTGCCCAAGTAGGGACGTTCATTGGGCGTACATCTTATCTTGTCTACTCAAAAAGCCGGCCGGTACAGTAGATGAGAATATTTGGAGTAACTCCAAATTCAGGCTGTGTCTGCGAGTGCAAGATGTACAGGACTCTAAAGATATGTTGAAGAAGCCGGATGCAGCATATCTAATACATCCGGGTAGATGCTGTTGCAGGTAGGGACAGGACGAGGTTTATGAGCTGTTTCAATCAGGATATAGTGGTGCTGTTTTATCATGAAGAGAGAACAAAGTAAAACAAAATTGCAAGTATGCTAAATTTGAATGGTAGAGTTCTTTGGTAGGGTAATGCGAATCAAAGAAGAATGGCGCAGGAAAAAGAAGCGTGTATGGGCGTTGAAAATTATTGATTTGATGTTTGCATACCCGGAGAGACGTGAGGACTATTCTCTTCATTCACAAAAAGAAATTGTGGAGGATTTGCAGGAGATTTTACAAAAAGAAGGAATGCCTTTTTGATGAGAGGAATGAAAATAAATTATATGCTCTTTTTCAATTTTTAGCAGAACATTCACAAGAATCTAAAGAGGAAGTTCTTTGCAAATATATGGAAAAATTGGAGAAAAACCGAGAAGAGCTTCAGCACAGAAACAAAACTCACAGTTGGATGCCGTCATCTCGCACCTTCATGATGTCTTTGTGGAAAAATAGATACAGATTGCCGAAGCCTTTTGTGGATGGATCCGTTAAAAAGAAAGAATTGAGTGGAGAGGACTAAAGCAGAATCAGGAAGAAGGTGTGACGGAACACAGAGTTGTACCGGTAGCATTAGGTTTAGTGGACCATCCAAGCAACCAAGAGCAGTTTGTGTTGGAGTATGATTTAGAGTCTATGGGAAATACTTTTGAGTTTTGAGGTATTCCGTAGTGGTAAGAGTACCTTTACAGACTTTTATTATATGGATTGTTAACAAAACACAGTCCATCACAGCTTCAAGTATATGGAGTAGACTTCAGCAGCCAGATAACTGCATGTTTTGAAAGATTTCCTCACTGTGGCGGAATTGTATTTGAGAATGAAGATGAGAAATTGAAAGGCTGTTGCATCTTTTTAGAAAGAATTCTGGAAGATAGAAAATTAATTAGAGGACAGAGTTTCTTTTGACTATAATAAAATGGTTAACAATAAGTTGCCGGTTATATTATTTTACATTGATCAATACAGTAATTTTAGAAACCAGGTGAGCGATGATACTGAGGAGTTTTTGGTAAAGTTGAGCAGAGAAGGGTGGCATATGGAATATATATGATTTTATCAACTACCTCTTTGTATTCTGCGGATATTGCGTCTAAGCTGGCAAAAACTTTACACAGGCCTATCCATTGGAACAGAAGGATAAATTCGATTATACAGAGGCATTGAGTCTTATGCGTATTGAGACATTGCCTGAACAAGGAGTAAAGGGACGTGGACTGATGCGAATGGATGATTTTGCTTTGGAGTTCCAAGTTGCACTGGTAGATGAAGCACTTTCAGATTATGACAGAGCTCAAAAATTATTGCGGAGGAAGAGAAAAAGATGAGAACATGGAATGGAATTCGTCCGGCCCCACTCCTACTATTCGGAAAATGCTACATTTGACATTTTTTGTAGAGGATACTCAGGTACGAAAGGCTATTGAAGATCCGACTGTACTTCCGTTTGCTTATAATCTAAGGGATGCTATGCCATATAATATTTCATTGATTAGAAGTCTTGGATATCTTATCTCAGGTAAGTCTATGACAGGTAAAACCAATGCACTACAAATGATTTATCGAATAGCGGCAGAAAAAGGAAATGTTTATTATATTGATATTACAGGAAAGTCGCGCTACATTTGCCTGAGGTGAAAATACACGAATAATTGACGACTTAGACGGAATGTATAAGATGTGTGAAGAACTTATTCCGGTATTGAGAGAGAAATACCAAAAGAAAGCTCTTGAAAGTGAAGATTATACACCCGAAGAAATTTTTGCACATATGCAAGATGAGAACTCCAATATTTATTCTTATTGATGGAATACAGGAACTTTTGGAGAAGCTTCAATCTGCGACAGGACAATATACTAATATTCGTTCTTTATTTGAAAATTTCGCAGATAAGGGTGAGACTACACAAAATCTACTTCATTATGACATTAAATAGTGATCAAACTTTCAAGTTTTGGGATATAAATTTATGGAGTTTATTACCAAGAAGATTGATGGAATACATTTAGAGGAAATGTATCTCTCAAAGAATTCTGAATTTTGATAAGCTAGTTATCAGCAACAGAATCAAGCCCTAAAAACCGGGTTATGCATATGTGAGTACTTATGAGGAAGATAGTGCTCAGGAAGTATATGTGCCTATGGCAAGAACCAGGAAAAAGGAGGGAAAAACAATGATTATAGTGGATGTGAATGCTTTTTATATTGGATAAATTCTATGATTTTGAGTTGAATGAAGATGCAAAGGTAAAAGAAGTTATTGAGGAGATTGTACATATGGTGGAACAAAAGAAAAACCGCCTTTACAGGAGATATAAAAAGATAAGGATACTGGTAGACAATTTTAGAAAAGATATTTTGAATCGGATTATACTTTGGCTCAGCAGGGAATTGACTCTGGATGGAATCAAGTCTCGTATAAAGATAAGGGAGGTATTATGGGTCAGTATGTAGGTGTTGATGCACAGGTGTTAAAGAATGATTTGGATGAGTTAAAGGAATCAATTGCTGCTTTGAAAAAGACTTTTTGGACAAAACAAGCTCAAGCGTGGAAAGCTTGAAGAGCAAGTGGAAAGGAGGCTGCAATTAGTTTATGAATTACTTTGCTCAGGAAACGCAGATGTATGAACAAATGATAGTAGAGTTGGAGCTACTTCAAGAAAAAGTTTGCACAATCCCAAAAGGACTATGCAACTGCTAAGAATGAATTGCGCCGGTTAGTAGATGACTTTCGTAGTATAAAGGAGGCAAAAATGAGTGAGTTACAGGTAAGTACGGAAGTACTGCGACAGGAGGCAGAAAAAGACGGTCACCGATATTAGAAAAATGAAGCAAGTTCTGGATAAACAAAGAGCCATTATAAGAAGAATGGGCGGATATTGGCAGGGTGAGGGATATGATACTGCTATCAAAACCTATATGACTCTTTTCAAACTAAATCATCTGAGGTGTTGAATCGACTCGAGGATATTCCAACAAGGCTATTTGATATTGCTGAAGTATATGAGGAAATGGAAAGAGTAAATCAAGAAATTGCTTCAGATCTGCCAAGTTCATTATTAGAGTAATAAGTATGTGATTTGTGAAAAGAAAGGAGATTGTATGGCTTATAGTTCAGACTCATATCGTATGCAACAAATTAATTTTCAATACAGAGAGGCAATGAGAAAGGCTAATCAGCTTGGATGAATTGGCAAATAAGTTGTCAAGAAGGGGAGCCGGAGAAATAAAAAAATTTATCAACGGATGTCAGAACGCAGTGGAGAGGTGATGAGCAAATGTATTTTTCTAAAAAATGCCATAATCGAAGCAGAGGTACTAAAACTGTAAAGCAGATTAGAAATTGTGCAGCTACTATTAGACGAATCATGGACAAACTATGCAAAGGGAAATGGAAGCTGCACGGATTGCAGCGAGAAGAGCAAGATAAAATGAGGAAATATATGGAAGTGTTTTGAACATGCGGTAAATTCTGAGGTATTAGGTAATGGAAGTAAGGGAGATAAAAATGTTGCTCCACCATTAAGCTATTCTTGATGTAGGGATAATACATCACCTGCAGGAACTTTCGATAGAAGAGCCTGAAACTCTATATTGATAAAAATAAAGTGAGGAGCGGGAAAGACAACAATACTCAGTGTAGCTTTGTCTTGTTTATGGGTATAGTTATTGTAAAAATAAAGTTGAAAAAGCAGATAGCAGAGGAGAAAAAGACTGAATACAGAGAATCTAGAGTTAGAGCACTTTATGCCGGTGAAGCAAATTTTACTGGTTCCTTTTATTTAAGTTAATAAAAACAACACTTTTGTGTGGGTACATTAATCAGAAAAAGTATAATAATATATCTGGATATATATAAATTATTAAATACTAAAGGAGATTTTATGAAATTCTCAACATCTGTTTTGCTTGGATTGTCAGTTTCGGCATTTATAAGTATACCGTCGTTTGCAGCACTACTACTGTACAGCCTACAAGAGAGGCGGCTGTTGAATGAGCAAAGTCTAAAGTAGGCACTGCTATTGATTATGATGGAGCATATGGTGCGCAATGTGTTGATTTGATTAAAGGTTACAGCAATGAACTTTGGAAATTATTATAGTCTAAGGGGAATGCAAGAGACTATGTTTCAAATCAATTACCGGATGATTGAGCTAGATATTCACCGGGACAGGCTACACCGGAGCCGTGAGACATTGTGGTATTTGGAGGTGGACAGTTCGGAGTCAGTTCCTATGGTCATATAGGTATTGATATGCTGTCGATTCAGATAAGTATTATATAGATTATAGTGAAAGTGCTTACAGTGGTTCACCTGGTGAAAAGAGAAGTGCATCGTGTGAAGATATACTGCTTTTGATAAAACCAAGTTTTTCATCAATAGGAGTTTCCTTAAACGGATGCATCTGAGATTTCAAACGGAGAATATTTCTTTGAAAATGCTGCAGGAGGAGTATTGACGATAGATGATTATACAGGAAATGGAGCTAATGTGAATATCACCGATATTTCAGGATTATATCGTCAAATGTGGAGAATAGAGAAACTTTCTGATAATTCTTTTAAACTCACCTCAATGCATACAGGTAAAGGCGTAAATGTCAGTGGTGATGGAGCGGTAGCAAGAGAGAATAATAGGAATGTATGGGCGTGGGAGTATGTAAATGATGGTACAGCTAATTGGTATATTATTAGTGATGGAGACGGATGGGCATAGGCTGATTTGTAAATACTGGAAAAAGCATTGTCAGTGACATCTGACGAGAATGTTGTACAAAGAAATTATGATTCAGGTAAAGATCAAAAGTGGAGAATAAAATCAAAGGCGTCTTGGGATGCAGAACAACAATCTCAAAAAACACAGGAAATACAAATGGGAATTATACATATAATACATAGATGAATATAGGTGGAGATTGGTATCATTTTAATAACTTGGGATATGCATCATGGATGGGAAAGAGATAGGTGGTAATTGGATTATTTGACTCAGGGTGCAGTATGATAACAGGATGGGTAAATTCAGACGGCAACTGGTATTATTTAGATACTGTTTATGGAGTATTATTTGATACTGTTACACCGGATGGATACTATGTGGATGAAGATGGAATTTGTAGATAGTATAAGTATGGGTTGCTGTTACATGATGTAGATGACAGGTGTAAAAATGTTGATTCATTTTACGCCCCAATTTAGGTAAATATATTTTATTCACCCTGATACATGAACTTTATTATTCTTTCAACGTCTTTTATCATGCAAAGCAAGATCAAGTTCCTTGATATAGCCGTTTGAAAAGATGTTTGCCATTGAAAGATACTGTGTAAGCTTACTCTTAAGGTTGATTCTGTCACCTTCAGGGAAACAAGCTCAACTGTTCTTTGCATTCATCGATTACTTTGAAAAAGCATCAACATCTTTGATATTTTGTACTTTCACCATAAAGCCTCCATACAAATCTATACAGTATGCAAAAATAGATATGCAGAGTAAAGAAGTGAATTTCTTGGATATGGCAAATATAAGTTTATTGTGCTACAATAGGCAGATGTCACAGAGTGACATAATATAAATATTTCAATAATGGAGAAGGAAACTGCAGATAATAATCGTAGGCTGCAGCAAGGTTGGTCTCGACTATTGCAGAGCAACTTAGTGCGGAAGGACATGATATAACAATAGTTGATACAGATGAAGCGGTTGTCAAAAGGGCTTTGGCGGCCAGACTGGATATAATGGGTGTTACAGGAACGGAGCAACACATAGTGTACTGGAGGAAAGCCGGAATAGAAGATTCCGATCTTTTGATTGCAGTTACCGAATCGGATGAGTTAAACCTTCTATGCTGCATGGTAGGAAAAAAGGCCGGAGCGGAGCATACCATAGCCAGGTAAAGCAAATCCGGAGTACAGTCAGGACTATAGGATTTATGAAAAAGAACTTGGACTGCTATGACCATCAATCCGAGTATGCGGCTTCTGCAGAAATGGCAAGACTTTTAAGATTCCCTTCAGCTATAGAAATAGATACTTTCGGAAGAGGAAGAGTGGAGCTTTTGGAATATAAGATTTCTGAGGGCAATATACTTGTCGGAAAGAGCCTTATAGATGTCGGAAGAAATATAAAGTCGGATGTGCTTATATGCGCAGTGGAAAGAGGCGAAGAGGTCATTATACCAAACGGTAGCTTTGTGTTACAAAGCGGAATATTGTATAGCATAGTAGCTTCTACAGAAAATGCAGGACTTCTAAGAAGTCGGATGCAGCAGTAGCGATGTAAAGAGATACAATGATAGTCGGTGGAGGAACAATCGCCTACTACCTGGCAAAGCAGCTCTACCTCTTGGAATAAAAGTAAAGATAATAGAAAAATCCTATGAAAGATGTGAGGAACTTTCCGCAATGCTGCCAAATGCGGTCATTATCCACGGTGATGCTGCGGATAAGGATGTGCTCTTGGAAGAGGGAATAGAGAAATGTTCATCCTTTGTTTCGCTTACCGGAATTGATGAGGAGAATGCATTCTTTCACTTTATGCAAAAGAGTGTTTCAAATGCCAAAAATAGTTACAAAGATAAATCGTATTGCATTTGATGATATTATAGAAGTTCGATCTTGGAGTATGATCTATCCTAAAGCATATCACGGCGGAATATATTGTAGATATGTAAGAGGATTGCAAAACAGTGTAGGAAACAATAATGTGAGGCACTTTATAAGATCATACATGGCAAGGTAGAAGCTCTGGAGTTCTATATGAGAGAAGATTCAGGAATGACAGGTTACCTTGGAGGCATTGCCTATAAAGGACGGTGACTTGTTGCCGGTATTATCAGAGACGGAAGAGTGATGATCCTAACGGTAAAGTCAACATTACAAAGAAATGATTCCGTTATTATAATAACAAGAATTACAGGTATGCAAAATTTAGAGGATATATTAAAGTAATGAACTATTCAATTATATTATATAGTAGGGAAAGGTGATGATGCTGGAATCGGCATGTTTTTGATACCAGCGGTAACATCACTTATATATGGTGAGCACGAGGGCATGGCGTGCTTGGTTGTGGGTGTGGTGTCTGCAATTATAGGATACCTTATTTCAAGTGATTTGAAAAATGTTTTTCTTTTGCAAGAGAAAGGTTTTATGTGGTTGCACTCTCATGGATAGTACTCAGTGTGGTGGGAGCAATTCCTTTGTACTTGCGGTGAGATTCTAATATGGTAGATGCTTTATTTGAAACGGTATCAGGATTTACCACTACGGGAGAGCAAGTATACTCGAAGATGTGGAGAGCTTAAGCCATACATCACTTATCTGGAGAAGCTTTACACACTGCGTAGGGCGGTATGGGTGTGTATTGTCTTCTAGCATACTTCCTATGGCGGGCGGCTACAATATGCATCTTATGAAGGCGGAAAAGCCCGGGACCTGTAGTCGAAAGAGCTTTGTTCCTAGACTTAGAGATACCGCAAAGATTCTTTATCTTATATATCTGGTAATGACGGTTATAGAGTTTGTTATTTTACTGGTTGTCAAAGATGCTATATTTGATGCCCTCTGTATTACTTTCGGTGACGGCAGGTACAGGCGGCTTTCGGTATAAAGGCGGACAGCCTTGGAGTTATTCCTATGCGATACAGGTTGTGGTAACCGTCTTTATGATACTTTTCGGTGTTAACTTTAATGCCTACTTCTTACTGCTTGGAAAACATAAAAAGATGCCTTTCTAAGATAGAAGAAGTCAGATGGTGACTTTCAGAATAATCTTAGTAGCAATCATTATAATCACAATAAATATCAGGATATTTTGAAAAATATTTTGATAGCACTAAACCATGCGGCATTCCAGGTTGGATCGATTATTACCACTACCGGATATTCAACTACAGATTTTTGATTCAGTGGCTGCAGCTTTCCAGAAATGTAATAATTTTCCTTATGATGTGCTGTGCCTGTGCAGGAAAGTACAGGTGGTGGAATTAAGGTTTCAAGAATTATAGTTATGTTAAAATCGGTATTTCAGGAGATAGGTTACTATATTCATCCAAGAGGTGTAAAAACTATAAAGATGGACGGTAAGGTGCTGGAAAAGCCGGTACTGAATAATATAAGAGTATTTATGCTGACATATATTATGATATATGTAATATCAATGTTTTTACTCTCACTCAATAATTTTGACTTTGAAACCAATTTTACAGCCATAGCGGCTACATTCAATAATATAGGGTCCGGGACTTGCAAAGGTGGGACCTGTGGCAAACTTCAATTTATATTCATATTTTTCAAAGCTGGTGCTTACATTTGATATGTTGGCGGGAAGGCTTGAGTTATATCCGATGCTTCTTTTTATTCAGTCCCGGAGTATGGAGAATAGGAAAAGATAAATAAATTTATTTATAAAGCACTTGCAAAATCTTTGCAGGTGCTTTATAATCTACTAATATGATAGGAAAGAGAAATAAAAGATACGATGATTGAACTGAAAAATGTTACAAAGACTTTCAGTGCAGGAAGCGATACTGTTCATGCGGTAAAAGATGTATCTTTAGTTATAGAAAAGGGAGAGATATTCGGAATCATAGGATTTTCCGGCGCGGGAAAATCCACACTTGTAAGATGTATAAATCTTTTGGAAAGACCGAACTCGGGTAAAGTATTTGTAGATGACAAGGATCTTACAGCCCTTTCAGCTAGAGATTTAAGAAAACAAGAAAAAAAATCGGAATGATTTTCCAGCACTTTAATTTGATGCCGTCAAGGACGGTGGCCGATAATGTAGAATATTCACTTTTTGGAAGCGGACTTACAAAAGCTCAAAAAAAGGCTAAGGTCAGAGAACTCTTGGCACTTGTAGATATAACGGATAAAGAAAATTCATATCCGAGCCAGCTCTCAGGAGGTCAAAAGCAAAAGAGTGGCGATAGCCAGGGCTCTTGCAAACGATCCAGAAGGTGCTTTTATGTGATGAGGCCACTTCGGCACTGGACCCTCAGACCACAGCTTCCATTTGGAACTTTTTGCAAAGTCTTAATAAAAAGCTTGGAATCACTATAGTGGTCATTACACTGAGATGGCTGTTGTAAAAGCAGATCTGTGACAGAGTGGCGGTAATGGAAAAACGGTAATGTGGTGGAAGAAGAGATGTATTCTCAATATTTGCAAACCCTAAACATCAGATTACAAAGGACTTTATAAAGACTACTTCAAATCTTCAAAAGATAGAGGGGCTTATAGCATCAGGTTCGGATGTGGTTAAGTTAAGTCCGGGAGAGATTATACTTAGACTCAGTTATAAGAAAAGCCAATACTTGCAGGCTCTGATTTCAGAAGTTTCAGAAAGTTTAATATAAATCTTAATATAATATATGCGGATGTGGAAATAGTAAAAAGGAGCACTCTATAGGCGGAACCGTGGCGATAGTCAGTGGAGAAAAGTCCGATATAGATGCGGCTATTAAGCATTTGCATGATAAGGAAAGTAGGGAGTGGAGGTGATAAAGGATGAAAAGAATTTTTATACATTCTCTTACCAAAACATATCGGCTAAACCGAATGAACTTATCGAAACTACTTTTACAAACTTTTGAATATGATGGTATTATCAGGTGCAATTTCACTTTTATTCGGTCTTATGTTCGGGTTATGATAGTTAGTGACTGCGCCAGAAGGGGATACTTAGAATACGTTTATCTATAACATTTTAGATGAAAAGCTTTATCAATGTATTCAGATCCATACCTTTTGTAATACTTCTGCGGCTCTTATGACCTTTTTACAGAGAATGGTGGTAGGAACTGCAATAGGAACAAAGAGACTATACTTCCGCTGGTATTCGGTACGGTACCTTTCTTTACAGACAGATTGAAAGTGCATTGCATGAAGTGGACAACGAGTCTTATAGAGGCTGCACAGAGCATGGGTTCATCACCTATAGAGATTATTTTCAGAGTGTATTTAAGAGAAAGTATGACCGGTATTATCAGAGGTGTACAGATTACATTTATATCACTTTTAGACTTTACAGCGATGGCCGGAGCTATAGGCGGTGGCGGTCTGGGAGATTTTGCCATAAGATACGGACATCAAAGAAATCAGACTGATGTAACATATGTAACGGTAATCATTATACTTGTAATGGTAAAGCTTGATACAGGGCGTTGGAAACAGAGCAATAAAGAAAAACACATTAACAGGATTTTTATACAGTGGTTTGATTATATTCGGATCACTGATAAAATATATATAATCATAAGGAGGTTTATTATATGAGAAAATTACGTAAATTATTGGCAGTAGGCGCTATTTTTAACTTTGGGACTTACTGCATGTGGTTCAAGTCAGAAGGCGGATACAGGTGCGGAGAGCACAAAAGCGGATGCAAGCAGTGCGGCAAAAAAGCACTAAAAGCAGGAGAGAGCAAAAAGGCTGAGGGCGATACAGCAATCAAAAATCGGTGTTGTAGGTGAGAACAATGAGCAGTGGACTCCGGTAATAGATGCTATGGCAAAAAGAAAGGTATCACTGTAGAGCTTGTAAAGTTTGCAGACTATTCATTGCCGAACAGAGCTTTTTAAAGACGGAGATTGATTTAAACGCTTTCCAGCACAAGGCATATCTTGCAAATGATATAAAGGATAACGGATATAAGATTGAGGCTATCGGTGATACAATCGTTGCACCTCTTGGAGTATATTCAAAGAAGATTGCAGATCTTTCAGAGTTAAAGGACGGCGATACAATTGCAATCCCAAGTGATGCTACAAACGGAGGTAGAGCTTTAAAGGTACTTAGAGAGCGCAGGAGTTATCAGTAAATCCTGATGCGGGATATACACCTACACTTAGCGATATTACTGAGAATCCTAAGAATATCAAGTTCACAGAGTAGAGCTGCAAATACCAAGCCTTTTTACCTGATGTAGCTGCCCAGTAATCAGCGGCGGACATGCTGTGAGACAACGGTTTAAACCCTGAGAACGATTCTGTCTTCCTTGAGAAGGTACAGGAAGGAACAGACAATCCGTATGTAAATGTTATTGTTGCAAGAAGTGAAGACAAGGACAATGAGAATTACAAAAAGATTGTAAAGGCATATCAGAGTGATGATGTGAAGAAAGTTATTGAAGACGTATATAGGAGTGCTTGTTTACCTGCATGGAAATAATTTTTCTCTAAGAAATAAAAAGAGCTGTCATGTATATTTCAAAAAGTCGGAATATACAGCGGCTTTTTATATGAATACAGAAAGCTTGGGCAGAGTTCATATATTGTTCATATCTAATTCAAAAACCTTTTTACATAAAAAACAAACTTTAGCCACTTTTTGTTTTCTATAATCCTGTCTTTGACAGCTAAAAGGTCTGAACCCCGTATATATCAAGGGTTTCAGACCTTTTTAATCCTAAAAGTGTAGCTAGGACTACCTACTTTTTGCTGTCTCGAAAGACTTTCTTCATACTCAAATCAGTTAAGATTTCATAATCGGTATGAAATCCAGATGCTTCATAAGTGCATCTGTTATAGCTGTTCTTGTGTAAGTGGGTAGATATCCTAACTTTTTCTCCCCGGACGATACATCATCATAGAGCGTAATACGTCAATAATCTCATCGCATGTATATTGTTCGCCAAGTTTTTCTCAGGTATCCTAAAGACTACCGATGAAGCAAAAGCAAGTTATGAAATGTGCCTTTGTGATCTCTCTTTGAAGATAAATAGGGCGTGCACTGAACTCGGTTTTTCATGATTCTGGAAACATTCTTCAATTTCCCATCTCTTCTTGTTTATACGAACGATTTCTTCCCCCCGGTTGTCTCCAGATTAGTACAAACGGCGTAGAAGCCGTCATATTTTTCTTCTTCAGCTATGAGGTTCGAAATCTATATAAAGGGATTTCTCTGTCCTGAGACTTCCTCCTGAAGATGTCATTGCTTCAGTAGCAATAAAACAGCGTGGATCATTTTGGTTTTTGATTTCTTTATCTTCCCTTTTTCAATAAGCTTATGCGCACGGTCAATCTGGTTTTGCCTGATTTTTGGTGATATTTTTTTGTACTTTAAGGAGAATGATACAATAGATGTTGCTCTAACGCTTATCACCTTCTTTGACCTTTTTATTGGATAAATCTTCTTTAATCCATCTTTCATATAAAAGACTTTATTATAGTCTGTTTGTTCATCTAGGGTTATTCAGATTAAATAATCACTGCTTCACCTTGTACTGACCATCCTACAGGGTCTAGGGGCAAACTCCTTTAAATATTTTTGGGGAGTTGTTTTATAGATTGTTGTTATAAAACTTCTCATTCTTTCACCAAATAAAGTTTTTGTCGTTCAACTTTCTATTGGCATTTGAAGGAAAAGACCTGCGTCTGTACAGATAATAATACTATCAACACCATAATCATCGATTACCTTTTTGTTCAAAGAGGCTTTGGTGTTTGGCTGCTCATTCTTATTTCCGGGAAAATATCAAAAGCAAGAGGAATACCGTCATGATCCATAAACATTCCCATTCCGACCAATAGGTAGTGGTTGATGTTGTTTTGATTTTCCATATTTCCTAAGTTCGTCTTCCTGCTCGATTTCAAAGTAATAGTTTGTGCAATCATAGTAAAGAATGTCATTCCTGCGAGAAGTATCCTTTGGCTATTTTATAAAGTTCAGATTGAATAAAGGTCGCTTTCTTTAGATAAAACAGAAGTGAACGATATATATCATGTAAATTAAAGGTTGGCTGTTCAATAAACATTTTTGGAAGAACGATTTGATGCCAACAGAAGATGGATAAAGGATACGAGTAAAATTAGTCGAGATAAAATATCGTTCAAATCATATTCAAAGCTATACTTCTTTTGAAATTTTTAGAACAGATTTTATCCAGCTTAAGCGAATAGTAAATACTCTGAAGAAATAGATATCCACAGTTAAACAAATGTTTTTTCATCAGGCTTCAGGAGTTTTTGAAGGAGAACATTTTATCAATATCTCTTTTGTTCCTCATATTCCTTACGATTAAGTTCATCAACATATTCCTTAGCCCAAACGTGAGGTCTTTTTCCATTAGCTCTAGTCCTAACCATATCAAGATTTCCAAAGTTTTTCAATAGTAACTGTGAGTGACAGAACCATTGGATTTGCGTATAGATTTCTGAACATAAAATGTAGCAGAGTTTTTGATTTACTTACAGTAAGCTTCATAGCATTCCACCTCCATGCTCATATTATACCATATCTAACTATAAATAGCTACAAAAATAACATAAATTGACAAAAATAAGACTGAAATCCAGTCTTTATAAGGGGTTGAGGTTTATAAAAGGAGTAGTTAGCTGTCAAACTCCCGGATATAAGATTGAGGCTATCGGTGATACAATCGTTGCCTCTTGGAGTATATTCAAAGAAGATTGCAGATCTTTTCCAGAGTTAAGGACGACGATACAATTGCAATCCCAAGTGATGCTACAAACGGAGGTAGAGCTTTAAAAAGGTACTTTGAGAGCGCAGGAGTTATCAAGTAAATCCTGATGCGGGATATACACCACACTTAGCGATATTACTGAGAATCCTAAGAATATCAAGTTCACAAGTAGAGGCTGCAAATACACCAAGCCTTTTTACCTGATGTAGCTGCCGCAGTAATCAACAGCGGACATGCTGTGACAACGGTTTAAACCCTCGAGAACGATTCTATCTTCCTTGAGAAGGTACGAGGAAGGAACAGACAATCCGTATGTAAATGTTATTGTTGCAAAGAAGTGAAGACAAGGACAATGAGAATTACAAAAAGATTGTAAAGGCATATCAGAGTGATGATGTGAAGAGATTGTGAAGACGTATATAAAGTGTATTTACCTGCATGGAAATAATTTTTCTCTAAGAAATAAAAAGACTGTCGTATATTTCAAAAGTCGGATATACGGCGGCTTTTATATGAATACAGGCTTGTGGGCAGAGTTCATATATTGTTCATATCTAATTCAAAAACCTTTTTACATAAAAACAAACTTTAGCCACTTTTTGTTTTCTATATTACAAAAACATAGACGAGATGGCGGAGTCTATAAAAATAAAAGATCATAATACTCGAGGCCGATACATTTCGACTCTCCTCCCAATACAAGCCGACATAAGATGTCGGCTTTTTATATTCATTGTTGATTGACATTTACCGCTTTAAAATATAAACTGCTTGATAGTAAAAATAACGAGAGGATAGATTTGTCTAATAATATATGGATCAGTTTGCAAGAACTCAGCTTTTTACTTGGTAAAAAGCTATGGAAAAATTAAAAATTCAAGAGTGGCGATATTTGGAGTAGGCGGTGTGAGGAGGATACAGTGTCGAGGGCACTTGCCAGATCGGGCATGGGAGCTATTGATTTGATGAGATGATGACAAGGTATGCCTTGACAAATATAAACAGGGCAGATAATTGCGGATGTAAAAAGTATAGGAAAATACAGTTGATGTTGCAAGAGAGGATGCTAAGTATAAACCCTAAATGCAAAGTGACTACACATCAGTTGCTTTTGCACTGCCTGAGAAGGCAGACTTTGACTTTTCACAGTGTGACTATGTAATAGATGATGGATACCGTTACTGCAAAAATAAATCTTGTGTAATGCAGGCAAATGAAAGCAATATAAAGATAATAAGCAGTATGGGTGCAGGAAATAAGCTCGACCTACAGGCTTTTATTGTGAGCGAGATATACAAGACAAGTGTGCCGCTTGCAAAGGTTATGAGGCGTGAGCTTAAGAAAAGAAAACATAAAAAGTTTGAGGTTGTTTATTCAAAAGGCATAAGCATAGCACGTGATGAGAAGTATAAGTTACAGTTCTCACTGTGTGTCCTCCGGGAACTGAGAAAAATATGCGGATGAAGATCGATTCGGGTTCTGTTGCTTTTTGTCCCTTCTGTTGTGGGACTTATAACTAGCCGGAGAAGTAATAAAGGATTTGATAAAGGATGTTACAGAATAAGTATCATCAATTAAATAATATATTGAGAGGGAAATATGATTGAAACTATTACTGCTGAACATGACTCTAAGCGGGTTCATATAGGGGTAATATGCGGCAATGATAGCTCTTATGGGTGTAGGCATATTCTTAAGGTATCAGGACAGGATTTTTACAGATAAGAAAAATTCAGATATATAATGAAGACCACTGTCGGTAGAATTTTTAGAAAGAGATGATCAGCAGACGGTGCACTTTCACCTTTCCAGGCTGCTACTACGGCACTTGCGGCCACAGTGGGAACAGGAAATATTGCGGGTGTTGCAGGTGCGATATCAATAGGCGGCCCGGGAAGTGTATTCTGGATGTGGATATCCGCAATACTTGGAATGTGTACCAAATTTGCAGAGGTTACTCTTGCCGTATATTTCAGAAAAACAAATAAGCATGGAGATCTTGTAGGAGGACCGATGTATTATATTCAAAACGGTCTTTCAAAAAGATGGCTGTTTTTGGCTTACTTATTTGCAACATTCGGTACTCTTACGGTATTCGGAACAGGAAATGCCACTCAGGTAAATACGATTACGGCGGCTATAAATGTAGCACTTGAAGGATATGGAATAGTAAAACCGGGTGGACATGAGATGATAAACTTGGTCATAGGAATCATTGTAACGATGCACTGTGAGGACTGGTTTTACTCGGCGGTATCAAAAGAATAGGATCGGTGACTGAAAAGCTTGTACCTTTCATGGCGCTTATATATGTAATATTGGCACTTGGAGTTGTTTTTCTAAACATAAACAGAGTACCTGAGGTCTTTGGAAGTATTATATACGGAGCGTTCAATCCGAGAGCGGTCACCGGAGGTATTATAGGAAGCTTCTTTTTAAGTATGAAAAAGGGAGTGTCCAGAGGTATATTCTCAAATGAGGCGGACTTGGAACAGGCCCTATTGCACATGCATCGGCAGATACAGGAAAGCCGGTAAAACAGGGATTTTTCGGAATATTTGAAGTGTTTGCCGATACCATAGTTATATGTACACTTACAGCCTTGGTAATACTTTGCTCGGGAGTAAGTATTCCTTTCGGTTCACCTTCAGGTGCCGAACTTACAATAGGCGGATTTATAAAGACATACGGTAACGGAGTATCAATATTTACAGCAATAGCTATGTGCTCATTTGCTTTCTCAACAATTATAGGGTGGGGACTTTACGGCGCAAGATGCATAGAGTTCTTACTCAGTGAAAAGGTTATAAAGCCTTTTATGGTGGTATATTCTTTGACTGCAATAGTAGGTGCTACGATGGACCTCAGGCTTTTTATGGGATATATCGGAGACTTTTTAACGGACTTATGGCAATACCACACCCATACTGCACTATTCTCCTTTCAAATGTGGTTGTTAATAGGCGTTTGCGAAACGCCAAAAGCCGATACTAAATACGACACTTTTTGTTACTGAATATAAAAATCTCCTCTAGATCTGTGATATAATGGAGTTGCTACAAACCATAAACCACATCCCTAAAGGGAGACATTACTATGATATCACAAAACAACTCTCTTTGGCAGATATTTTGAAGATTGTAAAGATATTTTTGAATCTGACAGACCTCAGTTTCTTACTCTGCTCCGAAAATCACATTGACCTTGATGAAATTATTCGTTTCTTTTTACAATCATTATTATGCAGCCACAGGTAGAAATCGAAAATATCCTTTGACTGCTATGCTTTGGGCTTTGATCATTTCAACGACTGTTTTCTATTCCTACAGATTCTCTTTTACTGGTCTTCCTTCATTATTCCAGACATCTTAGAGAATTCTGCGGCTTTTACTAAAGTTCCTGATGCCTCTAAAAGTCACTCGTTTTAAGCAAGATTTTATTGGACTTACAATCTGTTTTTGATAAAGCGTTGATATAACTGAACCGATATGTGGGATATTGATAACAACCTTGCTTCTATGCTTTTGTTTGATACTTCAGGTAGTGAAGCTTATGTAACCGAAAAATAATCCTAAATATGCCAACCGCATTATCAGGCAGCTCAAATCTATGCAAGATCTATGAATTTTTGATAGTTCTTATGACCCATATAAGGTAGCATATGCTTCTATGCTCACCATCAACTTCATCAAACCATGAGGTTAAACAGCAGTACATTAACGGGCATTTCTGCTCACGCTTACAAGTTCGGTATTATTACCAATGGACTTGAATTGTTCGTTCCATTGATTTCTACAACGGGATTATCTTACTTCCCATCCTGACATTGTAGTTGAAAAGAAAGCAAGTCTCCGGATGAAGACAAATCGCTTGCTGATTTCCAAAGCTTTTACTGCCTACCTTAAAGGACTTTAAAACAAGGCATCCAGACATTAAACCATCTATATTCCTTGGTGATGCAGCCTTTGATACCATTGAGATTTACAAATCACTTTTTGAAGATTTCAATTTCCAAAAAGCATTTATTCCTACTAAAAGTTAATCTCTCAATGGATAATGTTAAATATACATTCAATGAAAAATGGTGATTCCCTGTTGCCCTCATGATTCTTCGATGCCTGATGAAACGTGAAGGAAGCAATCCCATTTAAAGAGCAAGCCTGTCTACAATGAAGTTCGTTTGTCCAAAAATGAAATGGGAATACAACCGACAAGACAAGTCCAAACGGCGTGTCTGTCACTGTAGACAATCCTTTACAACTTCTTTCCTGCGGTAGAATGATTTATGTTTATCTGAAAAGAATCTCAGAGCTTATCCCGGAGGTAGAACGAGGTTCTAAAGAATGGGATGAAACATATAAGATCAGGGTAAATGTTGAAAAATCAATCAATCACTTTAAGGACAGTTTCTGCATTGCCAAACGGAAAACAACAAATGAAAAACACTGCATTCCGATTTACTACAGCCGGTATCTCACATGTTATTAACTGTAGTTGTTGCTGATAAAATCAACCAACGACAACATATCAGAAGTTTAAAATCTTTTAATTGCTTAGGACTTATCAACTTTATATAATCACTATGCTTATTAAAGTGCGCCCAAATCTTGCAGTTATCAACTTTTAGCTTGAAATTTGTGCTTTTGTACAAATTTATCCTTAGTATACAATAATGATTGCGAACGAGGCTCAGCGAGTTTCTGCAATACCTAGTAGTTGTTAAGCTGACAAAGGAATATTTTGAGACGGAGGAAAGAAAAATAAAAACACTTGACAACAAAATAAGGTGTGTAAAAATATAATCATAAGCTATTTAAGAAAAAGATTTGGAGGAGAAAAAGTTATGGCAGTAAAGACAATTACAAGTGAAAATTTTAAGCGGAAGTTTTAAACGCAAAAGAACCTGTATTGGTAGATATCTGGGCACCATGGTGCAGTCCATGTAAGATGCTTTCACCTATAGTTGATGAGGTGGCTGAAGAAGCGGACGGTTTCTCGGTAGCTAAGATCAATGCGGATGAGAATCCTGATTTGGTGAAAACAAGTTCCATGTTATGTCAATACCTACACTTTTTGGTATTCAAAAAGACGGTGAAGTTGTAAAACAAGTCGGTGGGTCTTATAACAAGAGGATGAAGTAAAGGCTTTGTTGGCATAATAGTAGCTGATTAAAAGCGGTACATATTCAGATACATTTACATTAAAGAAAGAAGTGATTATATGTACGATATAGTAGTAGTGGCGCCGGAACAGCCGGATTGTCAGCTGCAATATATCGGAGTAAGAGCAGGAAAATCGGTACTTGCACTTGAGGGCGCATCCTATGGAGGACAGATAATAAATACTCCTGAGATAGAAAATTATCCTGCTATCAAGAAAACTTCAGGATTTGAATTTGCCACAGATTTATTTAATCAGGCAAAAGATCTGGGTGCTGAAGTAAAATATGAAAAGGTGGTTGGCATCAGCCTTGAAGGTAGTATATAGAAAGTAAAGACTGAAAAGGAAAACTATGATGCAAAGTCGGTGCTACTGCTACCGGCGCAAAAGAACAGACCTCTGGGACTTCTAATGAGATTAGTTGGTTCAGGCATATCATACTGTGCAACCTGTGACGGAATGTTTTACAGAGACAGAGTTGTTGCTGTGAACGGTGGCGGTAATACAGCCATAGAGGATGCTACATTCTTGGCCAATGTTGCAAAGAAAGTATATGTGATACATCGTAGAGACGAGTTCAGAGCTGAGGAAGCTGTAGTTGCGGCTTTAAAGAAGAAAGACAATGTAGAGTTTGTTTTAAACTCAAATATTGTGGAGATAAAGGAAGAGTCCTTTGCAGTTACAGGAGTAGTTGTAGAAGATAAAAATACCGGTGAAAAAAGAGAGATTGCAGTGGACGGACTCTTTGTAGCAATAGGTCAGGTACCTGATAATGCGGCCTTTGCAGATGTAGTAGAGCTTGATAAGGCAGGTTATATCGTATCAGGTGAAGACTGTAAGACAAAGACGGAAGGTGTATTTGCGGCAGGAGACGGCAGAACAAAGGAAGTACGCCAGCTTGTAACTGCAGCGGGAGACGGTGCGGTAGCAGGAATTGCAGCGGCAAAATATGTGGAAAACACTTAATATATAGTTAGGAGAAAAGATATGAATATATGATTTTAAAGTAAAGAACAACAAGGGCGAGGAAGTAAGACTTAGTGATTATAAGAACAAGGTAGTACTTATAATAAACTCTGCAACAGAGTGTGGATTTACACCACAGTATGAGCAGTTACAAAAGCTATATGCAGACTATCAGGATAAGGATTTCGTGATACTTGATTTCCCATGTGATCCAGTTCGGACATCAGGCACCGGGAAGTGATGAGGAGATGCTAAGATTCTGTAGCTCAAGATTCGGTGTAACTTTCCCATTATTCTCAAAAATAGAGGTAAACGGTGACGGAGCTTGTGAGGTATTTAAGTATCTTAAGAGCGAGAAAGGTTTTTGCGAGGCTGGGGCGCAGACAATGATATGTCAAAGCTTCTTACAAAGATGCTTGGTGAGGCCGATCCTGACTATGCAAGCAAGCCTGATATCAAGTGGAACTTTACAAAATTCCTTATCGACAAGAACGGAAATGTTGTAAGAAGATTTGAGCCTACAGAAGGTGTTGAAGTAGTAGAAGAGGCTGTATTAATCTAATATAGAAAAAGCCAAGGAGCGTTTATGAAAATAAAGGCTCCTTTGAAAGTCTTTTAAAAGAAGAGGGAATATTAAAAATGGCGGATAAGTACGACTCACTTAAACTGGAAAAATCAACTTGCTTTCCACTGTATGCCTGCTCAAAGGAAATAGTATAGAAGATAAGTATATCTTGATAAACTGATCTTACTATACACAGTATATTGTAATGATGGTAATGTGGGAAGATAAGGAATTGAATGTAAAAGAGTTGGGGGATAAGCTCTTCCTTGACTCCGGCACACTTACACCTGTATTAAAGAAGCTTGAATCAAAGGGTTATGTTACAAGAGAACGTTCAAAGATAGATGAGAGAACACTTATAGTTACATTGACAAAAAGCGGAGAAGAGCTTAGAGAGTGCGCTGACATACCTGTAGGTATGAGAGGCTGTTTGAATATAAATGATGAAGAGATGGCACAGCTTCGTACCATGCTGAATAAAATTTTAAGTGAAATGGGAGATGTTGCATAGACCTTGAAAGAGCTGACAATTTGCAGCAACGGTAGTAAGAATGAGTGCAGAAAAAGAACTTTGGGACATATATGATGAAAACAAGATGCCTACAGGAGAGACTGTAGACAGATATAATCTTTCTCTAAACCCTAAACAATTTCATTTGGTTGTAATAGGAATACTCTTTACAGAGGATAAAAAGTATTGATTACAAAACGTTCACCTGATAAGAGATATGCCGGAGGACTCTGGGAGATACCCGGAGGTGGGTAAGAGCCGAGAGAGAATTCACAGGATGCCGTACGTAGAGAAATTTTGGAAGAAACAGGTATAAATCTTTATGACAGAGACTATGAAAAGCTGTATACCTATAAGAGGATAAATACTGAAAAGCAACAGTTATTTTGTGGATATGTATTCTTATATTATATCGGAAGATGATGTACGAAATATAAAAATGCAGGTAGAGGAAGTATCGGATTTTAAGATATTAAGTGTTCCAAAGATAAAAGAGATAGCAAAAGAGGTGAATTCTACATTTTGATAATGTAAAGGAAGTTTTTATATAATTTATAAGATGTTTTTGGAAGCTGCGAGAAAATCGCGGCTTTTTGTATGGAAAATGTTATTTTATTTTACTTCTATTTAGGGTTAAACTATACGTAATATTTATTACCGGAGGAGGATTTAACTATGAAAAAGTATTTATTGCTAATAAGTAAAGGCATTGTCTATGCTCATTTGTATTTGCACTTTTAATGCAAATTCAGCGTGTGCTTTTGTTTATCATCAGCCTGAGTTACCTGACAAAGTGAAAAAGTTGCGTAAATTTTTAAGTTATGGAAAGGCTATCAAAAATCATACAATATGTGATCGAAAAATAATATTTTCTGGAAGATGATAAGCAAATTTATGCATTTGGATTAACACAAATGATAAGAGCTGTAGTGGATGATAACCGTGAGCCTGATAATGAAAGTTAAAACCTTCGCCTTCCTGCTTGCCGTAGGTGTTAAGCAGTGTAGAATCAAGGTCAAAAAACATGTGCTCCGGAGCCTTAATAGAATAGACAATATCACGCATTTTTGCATTTATAGAATCAAGCTGTGTAAGAGTGTCGTTGTCCATTCTATTCCAAAAACGAGATAGTGTAGGTTGAGAAGCCAAGGCTTCTTTTTCCAAAATAGATGTTAATACCGGGTCATTAGTCAGTTCATCTGCACAATCATCCTCAAAATAGGCTGCTATAATTTGGTAGAGCATCTGCATAAGGTTATCAGAATCTGTATGAATACGGCTGTTTGTATGGTCATTGGTTTTGAAGAGCTTTTTCACAAGCTTTATAAGACCTACCTTTGCAGCAAATTCTTTGATGAGGAGCAGCCCTCCATCAGAAGAGAGATTTCCACCGTTAAAATTTATTTTAATTTTCTTGTTGCTTTCAAGTGAAATAGTGTTTAAAATTGACATAAGAGGACTTCCTTTCCTTGGCATTGTTTTGATTTGACACCTTAATTTTACCAAGAAAGAGGTCTTTTTCTATTCACTTTTTAGGTGAAAGTAAGAAAGTTTTGTAAATGCAGTAATTATGTGGCTTTCAGCCGCAGACATAGCTATGCTATGAATAATTTAGGATTAGTGGGTGTAATTATGATATTCTATAAGAATAGTTTATTTTTAATTTTTGTTATTAAGTGCTTTATATTTATCAGGTTGTGAAAAAAACACAAAATAATGGTTCTATTTTTGTATTATGAACAAAAATAAATTTGAAGTAGATATTAAGCAACTTATTGATAATAGGTATTATATTATAAATAATAGTGATAATTACAATTTTTATTATCGAACTTATGGAGATATTATCTTTTATTCAAAGCTCAAAGTAAATGTGATAACATATGAGAACAGTATATTAAAAATTAATTTAAAGGCTATTCAGTTTACAGCGATGATGAAGTATCTTCAGAAATATTTGTTAATATCCTAATTTTAAGGAGAATGTTGATAAAGTAATAGTTGATGTCAATAGTGATACTGCAGAAGAAGTATATCATGGAGAAAGTAGATTATAGACAAAGCAAATTTTATCTATGATAAATATTTTGTTAGAATAATAATTTTAAAAATTAATATTGAAAGGAGCAATGATGAAAAAGAGTTTTTCTCGGATTGGTAGCAAGTACGTATCATGGCTGTGCCTACATTTGGAGCAACCGGAGGTTGGAAAAGAAGATAACGGATGGTGGTATCAGTTTTCGGACGGGTCACTATGTAAGGTCATCATGGCTTAGTATAAACAATGTCTGGTATTATATGAACGGATCGGGCTATATGCAAACAGGCTGGTTAAAAAGAAGGAAAGAGATTGGTATTATCTGGATACAAACAACGGAGATATGAAAGTAGGCTGGGTCAATGTAAATAATGCATGGTACTATATGAATCCTTTCAACGGCGGCAGAATGGATGCAAACACATATCACCCTGACGGATGCTGTTGATGCAAGCGGAGCGTATCAGCCAGAAGGAAGAATGACGAAACGAACGGCGAGACAAAACAACAGTGCAAATATAACATCGGGATCGGCTTCAAATCAGACTCCAACGTCCGCCTTTGCGCAAAGAAGTCATTGAACTTGTAAACAGAAGAGAGCACAGTACGGACTTTCACCACTCTCAGCCGATAGTGCACTTATGAACAGTGCAGGGCATAAGGGCAAAGAGGCTGTGACATTGTTCTCACATACAAGACCTGACGGTTCAAGCTATCGTGCTAATGCGCTAAGGACTTATGACCTGGGGAGAAAAATGTTGCAATGGGACAGAAAAGCTGAAAGCGTTATGTGAATCATAGATGAACTCACATGGGGTCATAGAAAAATATACTAAGTGATGATTTCAGTTTGATAGGTGTAGGGTTGCTATAGCGATGACGGTACACTTTATTGGGTTCAAAAACTTCTGTTGCAAGAAGGTAAATATTTTATAGTACCAAATTAAACCTATGCTTTTAAAGCATTATTTTGCTTTTGAGGTATAGGTACTAAAGACTATACTATATTTGTAAAGATTTTTGACATTATGTCAGATATGAAAATAAATACTATAAACCTATAGACAAAAGGGTTTATAGTGATATTATCCCATCAAAATAAATGCAGAGATACAAAGAGTATCTTGGAGAGTAACATTATGGATTTTGAATTTATAAAACAGGTGTTTCTTTATGCATACATGCAGCCATACTGACATTGAAAATAGGTATACTAGGAATCATACTTACAATAATTGTAGGGACTCTATGTACACTTGTTTTTACATAAGAAGATACCGATACTGAGTCAACTTGTAAGTGTATATATTGAAATGAGCAGAAATACGCCGCTTATCATACAGTTGTTTTTATATACTACGGTTTGCTGAAGCTTGGGTTAAGGTAGACGCCTTTTGTATGCGGGTGTTCGGACTTGCATTTTCTGAGAGGCAGCTATATGTGTGAGGCTTTCAGAAGCGGAATAGAAACTATAGATAAGATACAGGAAGAGAGTGCATTAAGTCTTGGACTCAACCACAATCAGACACTCTTTTATATTTTGCTTCCCAGGCTGTTTCAATAAGTACACCCGCATTTGTAGCCAATATAATATTTCTTTTGAAAAGAAACATCAGTGTTCTCGACTATCAGCTTAATGGATCTTATGTTTACTGCAAAGATTTGATAGGCTTGTATTATAAAACTGTTGAGAGCCTTGTACTGCTGGTATTTTTCTATTTGATTATTTTATTACCGGTATCAATACTCGGTTCCTGTAGAAGAGGAGGGTACGATATGCCGGATTTGGGTCTTGATGTGATATTTAAAGGAAAGAATGCAATAAGACTTCTTGGCGGACTTGGTATAGCATGAGAATCAGTTTAATATCTGTGCTTATCAGTATCCCCACGGGTATCCTGGTCGGTGATTTTGATGACTTTTAAAACCCGATATTAAAAGTGGATAGCTTAGGATATATCTTGAGTATAAGACAATGCCGCAGCTTGTACTTTTTGTTTATAGTATTTTTCGGAGCACAAGAGCACTTGAATAGATATCTCCGCCGAACTTTCCAGCAATAATAGTATTCAGCCTTTGGGGAACTGCTGGGGATGGGAGATCTGTAAGGGAGCTATTTCAAGTATTCCAAAGCACCAGTATGTAGAGCAGTGAGGCACTGGGACTTAATAAGAAAACAGACTTATCTACATCATTATGCCTCAGACAATAAAGCAGATTTATTCGCTCAATTAACCTGATTACCAGAATGATAAAGACTACATCACTTGTACCTTATGATAGGGAGTTGTTGAGGTAATAAAGGGTGGCACAGCAGATAACGGAGGCAAACAGAATTCAAGCCCGAATGCGGCTTTTCGAGTATATCGGTGGTGTTTGCATGATGTATTTTATCAGCTTTGTCCCCGATAAAGTATGTCTCAAGATATCTGGAGAAATTGGTGTGAAGGAAGGAGAGATATGCCGGCATTGTGGAAATAAAACAATGTTGCATTATGACGGATGCTGTACTTGACGGTGTGAGCCTTGAACTGAACAAGGGAGAGGTAATAGTACTTATAGGACCCAAGCAGTTGCGTAAGTCCACGATTACTTCGATGTATAAACGGTCTGGAAGAGATACAGGGCGGAAGTATAAGCCTTGACGGAAAAAGTCAGTGACTATAAGCAAAATGATTTGACAAAAGCTCAGACAAAAATAGGTATGGTTTTTCAAAAGCTAGGAACTTTTTCCGCATATGACAATGCCCGAAAATATCATTCTGGCACCTACAAAGGTAGCCGAGTAGATAAAGAGAGTAAAGAAGGAAGCGATGGAGCTGCTTAAAAGAGTGGGTCTTGCACAAAGTCAAATGCTTATCCTAGAGAGCTTTCAGGCGGACAAAAAGCAAAAGTGGCAATAGTAAGAGCGTTGGCAATGACATCCTGAGATTTTATTATTTGATGAGGTTACAGCTGCTCTTGATCCTGAGATGGTAAGAGAGTGCTTGATGTAAATGCTTGATTTAGCTAAACAGGGTTCAACGATGATTAGTGTAACTCATGAAGATGCAATTTGCGGAGGCGGTTGTCGACAGAGTATATTTCCTTGACAAGGAAATATAGGTAAACAGGTAGACCTAGAGCTTTTTCACTTCACCGAAGACTGAAAGAAAGACAAAGACAATTTTGAATATTTTCGAATTTGAATCCATTGGGATGATAAGGAAGAATATAATCATAGATTTTCATATGGGAGGAATATAAAATGAAAAGGTAAATTAATAGGGTTATTGAGGTATTTTTGGCTGCAGGAGCTTTGGCACTCAGATGCATGTGGTTCATCTTCAAAGAGTGCGGCTGAGAATAAATTCAGGACTTTAGATGAGGATAAAAGGTGCTGGAACTATAAATATAGGTGTTTTTCTCAGATAAGCATCCTTTTCGGATATGTCGATGAGAACGGTGAGTATCAGGATATGATATATACTTCGGAAACAGACTTGCAGAGGATCTTGGTGTTAAAATCAATTATGTAAGTACAGAGCCGCAAAGCAGAGGGAATATCTTGAAACAGGTAAGGTGGATATTATACTTGCAAACTTTCACAGTTACACCTGAAAGAGCGGAGGCGGTAGATTTTGCACTTCCATATATGAATGTGGGACTTGGAGTTATATCATCACGATAAAGAGCCTGTAACAAGCCTTGACAATTGGAAAGCCGAGACGAGATGATAGTCATTTCAGGAACACGCCGAGACCTGTATGATTAGAATTATCCGGATATCAAGCTTCAAAGCGTATGATACATATGCAAATGCCAAGAATGCCGCTTTTAAACGGTTCAGAGCAAAGGGCATGGGTGCAAAATGACAATACTGGCAGCATCGCATCGGTGCAAAGAGCAATCCGGGATATACTGTAGGTATTGACAATCTTGGTGCAAAGGATACTATCGCACCGGCTGTAACAAAGGGAAATACTACATTGCATTGAATGGATCGATACAGAGATTGAAAGTCTTGGAAAAGAGAACTTCTCCACAAGGATTTATGCAGAGACACTTACAGATACTTATGGCTGGTGAATATGCGGATACTCTCGTAATAGAAGGCGGAGCGGAATCAGGATGAAGCCGGGTTTTGCAAAACCCGTTTTTATTATAGGCATTAAGATGTGATATATAATATTAAGCAAATATGTAAGAGGTGTTATATGACGTCAGTGAAGTAATGTGGGAGAAGATGATAAAAGAAAGTAAGGACAGCTTTCAGGGATATCAAGTCATTTTAGAGTAGAGATGGCAAGAATATAGGAACGGGAGAGAAGTCTTGGATGATAACACTCACACTTGAAATAGCCGCTATAGTGCATGATATTTCTCGCCCTTTCGCCTCAAGAGAAAGAGTATGGTGAAAGCGGACGGTAAAGTAGGAGGAGGTGGTTCTTCACCGATGATTAGAAAATTTTTGAAGGTACAGATATACTCAAAATCTATGCTGGACAGGATAGACTTTATGATAGCACGTCATCATACATATACGGATAATGACGGGTATTGATTTACAAATTTTATTGGAAGCCGACTTTTGGTAAATGCAGATGAGATGAAGCTGAAAAAGAAGCAATAGAAGAGATGATGAGAAAGGTTTTCAAACGCAAACCGGCATAAGATATCTGAAAGCCTTGTTTTCAGGCAGATAGATAAGCATCCCTCCGAGTTTCGAGGGTCCTTTTAAATTCAGTATTTCAGTTTTGTGAAGGCGGAAGTAAAACTACACAAAACATCTCTGTGCCGTCTCAGTACCGATATGCATATATAACAAACTATACAATCTCCTGGATAAGTGGTAAGGTTTAATTCACCGTTTACATACTCACCAGAAAATATCCTGTATGTTTTCAACGCCCTGTTCATTTGATCGCCAGATAGCAACCATTTCCTTCATCATGTCCGGTAACCTCAAGTATATCACGGTTTATTTACCGTTGCCTGAAATAATAGGGAACTTAGGTCGTGGCAGATTTGCATATCAATTATAGGCCATGTAAGCTTTACGTCGTTAGCTCATAATTGCCGGACTTTTCACCTCTTTTGTAGAAGAGTCCTTCCATCCGTATATACCGCAGCATGAGTTGGTCATGCAGATATTCCTACCTGGCACACTTTGCTGGCAACATTGACCTTACCGTATAAAGGATAACGGGATTTTCCCACTACCAATGACTTTACGGCCTTTTGATATTGGTCCCAGTAGCTTTTACGATAATCACAACCAAAGACCAGATCGATATAAAAGATAAGGAATGTTATAGTGGAAATGGAAGTATTATAGATCGCACCGCAAAGTAATACGCGAGTGCCTTAGGTTTTGTATCTGGTTTTGAGCGGAGTATTTATAGAACTCATACTCTTCCAAGTATATGTATCGTAAAATCAGTACCATGATACCGAGAATAAATTTGATACCGACTACTAAATATATATTCATAAATTACCTCTCACCGTTTATATATACATTATGATACTGTCACATGTGTACGCTGCAAAGTGTAGCAGTTATTGTCATCGTACAGATGCACGGTATAGTCCTCTTCATTGTAGCTGAACTATAATACCGATCTTTTAAAGTGGTGAACTTTACCGAAACTATCGTCAGTAGCGATACACGTTTGTGCATCTGGAACACTCTCCTATAAATTTTACAAGCACATGTGACTGGGAAAAGTCTTTGTGGTTTCCTAGTATAGTCTTCCACCTGAATTCCCCAAAAGAATAAAAAGTAAAACTGCAATGCCTACCTGGAACATGTCTCAAGCCTGGTCTTTGCATTCTATCCTTCATAAAGCGAAAGCCTGTAATGATAATAGACAGCTGAGAAGCAGAATGATTAAAGCCGATCGATCAATCATATCGGTGGACTGGTGTTTCTATAATATAATCTCAAAGTATAAAAATTCATATGCATGCTATGCCTCCTTTCAATAATCTTTGTAATGACTAGCATAGACTCTGTAGGTATTCAAGCTGTTTCAAACCGGATAGTTTTAAGCGATATTATTATGCTTTTATTAAGGTGACTTTTACATACGTATTCATACAGCATCCGATAAATCAGTATACAACGGATGCTCTATAGAGTGCCTTGGTATATTTCATTTTGCCGGGCGGTGGACTATTCTGCTTGTCACATCTTTCCCACTGATACGACCGTCCTTCATCACGGCTGCATCATCCACACATGTAATGGACAAAAGAGATCGTGGCAGATAAAAAGTATCATGCCATTCTGATTTCATCCTCAGTTCACCCAGCAGTGATATTATTTTCCTTTGAACTATCAGGCATCAAGCGCCGAGGTAGCCTCATCACAGATGCGTTTTGCAGCGCGCGCAGTGGCTCTGGCAATAGCGGCTCTTGACATTCACCTCCGCTGACCTCGGCAGGAAATTTGACATAGAAAAGAAGAAATCAAGACGCAGCGGTTTGCAAGCGATATCGCTTTGTTTTATAATTACCGCTAAACCGAGATTTGTTTTCAGGTTTAAAACTATGCTCTCTCTCCCAAGGCTTCTATCGGCTAAAGCTCTCCTCAGAAGCTGGAAAAATCATTTGTCAAATCTCTGTATATTCTCCTGTACCTGTGATGCTGAAAATTTGTACTGATACATTTGTCAAATCATCTAACTTCACCGGATGTTACCGGTATCAGACCTCGGTGGATCGCTCTTGCAAGTGTGCTTTTCCCGAACCGCTTTCACCTATACAACGCGAAGACAGCGACCTGACTTTTAATGTAAGATCGATATTTTCAATACTTGCTCGGTTCGCCTCAAATTGCTTCTTGTAAGTTTGTTTATAATTGATACTCATCTCATATATACTCCGAAAGATAAAAGAGATACCTGCTAACCGAAAGGCGGAGAGTATCAGCTCCTTTTGTGAAATCACTTTAGGAGAGGAGAGTACGTCACATGTTTTTCCGTAATCAACCGTTTTACCGTTATTTAAGCACCAATATCCTGTCGCGATATCTGCTGTTTTGTATTATGGGTTACAAGTACCAACAGCTGTATTGTACTTTTTCACCGCGGTGATTTCCAGCTCATTTCACTATTTGCACAGCCACTATAGGATCGAGTGCACTGGTGGCTCATCAGCTGTACCAGTTAGACGTCTGTTCAGCATGGCAAGCGCCATACCGACTCTTTGATTCGCCACCTCCTGAAAGCTCAAGGTAGCTACTTTAAAGATCCTTTTCGGATCGGGTAATGAGGGTTTTACAGATGCCTGTTGCGGTATCAAGAGCTTCTTCTTTTTGAAATCTGTTTGTATTGCGCTTCATGCTTTCAAAGCGCGGTGTCACCTATGGTGAGAGTTGATTGGTAGAATACCGGATCTCTGAAAAACCATACTCAGTACGATTACCGCGAATTCTCCTCATTTCAGAAGCATTAAGTGATAAACAGGTCTATCGTTTTCATACATTTTGAGAGTACCTTTGGGCCTGAAAGCCCCCAAAGATACTAACTAGTAATGTGGATTTTCCAGCCAACCGCTGTTTCGACTACACAGAATCTCACCGGAGTTCAGAGAAAAGGCGACAGATCATTATAAAACTTGTCTCATATGAAATATTTATATTCTCAAATCTCAAAAGTTCTCTCATTATTCGATTACCAGACCTACTGAATCTCATAATAGTCGCTCGCATAGGGTAAAGACCTTTTATATTTTTCTTGCTTACAAGACCTCATCTGCAAGTGTGAAACAAATATAAATCCCAATCATCCACTCAAAATATCGCTCATACTTTTTGCAATCTCTCACGTTTGCCATCTTTTCAAATGTTGCTGGAAAAGTTTTGGCAAGTTCGTCAAGTTCGGCACATTTGAGTAATGTCCCCTGTTCTTTTGGTGACTCGGCAAGAGAAGTCATATCAAAGAAATATCCCTTGTTTCCGGTAGGATTTGAAAACCATAGCACTGCCAGAAGATATCAGGTAGTGCTGTCCTTCATCACCTCAAGATAATTCTCATGCCACTGTTTATATTAGGCTTGATACCGATATCCTTTAAGTTTGCCTGTATACTTTTGTGCAAAGAAATAGCAGCTCGTTCTTCCCGGATATGTGATGTAGTTAAGTTCTAAATTTTGCCGTCCTTATCTACATAGCACGCCATTATCGCTATCCTCCATCACTGCGTTTGCAAGTATCCTTTGGCTTTCTGTCAGGAGAAAAACTGTATGTCGGGTTTTCGCTGTCCTTCATAGGGAACGGCCGTTTGCAACTTTCTCAAGGACTTCTGCCAAATAGACACGTTTACAGTATCGCTGCTATCGACGCACATAGCTATGGCGGATCTTGATGTTTTATCTGTGAGAAGTGCATTGTCAGGAGCTAACTGCAGGGAAGAATGCTCTGCTTGTAGCAACAGAGTCGAGTATTATAATTGTCATTTTCAAAAAGCGGGTAGCTTGCATATACAGTCCGAGGCTGCATCAAGCCTCCCGACTGCAGTCCCATAGTCAATGTGTCACCGTCTGCGACAGACTCTGCAGTGATGTTTTCTCTTGAGACTCACCGCCCCAGTAGTCATCTCTTGATACAAGGCTTATTTCACCGTCAGACACTGCGGTTGCTTTAGCAGGACCTGTACCTGAAACATTCTTACGCAGCATCCACACCGCACCTGCATATCTATAATTGCGGTATAAGGCTCCGCAAGCAGTTTAAAAGAGCGTGCAGTTCGCGAAGTTACAGATCAGTGAGTGTTTGACCGTCGGCCTTTGTTCACGTATCTTTCATATCCTTAGGTGCTCTGTCGTGAACCGCCATCGATCTTCAAAACATTCTTTTGCGGCCGCAGCATCCAAGCTTTCTGCCCGATGAAAAGTAGCTGATGCCGATCCTTTGATAACAACTACAAGAGTATTGTCATCTATAGAACTCGCAGGGAGTCCGCAAGCCAAGGTACAAGCTCTATATCTTTCATTTAATCCTGAACACTTGTCTCACTCTGACACCGTATCGTACACTAGCTCCAGCAGAGTAGTCCTCGAGGATTAAGACACTGCATCGGACATACCCACACCGTAACAGCCGGTGCCGTATACAAGAGTCTTTGCGGTATCAGGTACCGGATGAAACTGCGAGGTTTCGGAACGCGCCGGAGAAAGCTCTAGACAAAGTTTTTGAAGAAGAGGCGCACGCACCCAGAAGCAGAGCGGCACTGAAAGGCAACAGAGTAATTTTATTTGTTTTTCATGTATGTAAAAACTCCTTTATATATTTACGGATAAACATCTGTTTAACCGTTTGTTGACTGTTTAACACTCAAAAGGAAATGTATAATTTATACGTTGAAAGTAATCTCTAAGTGATCCACCGAATATATTGAATATAGAGACTGTGATAAAGATGGCAATTCCCGGTGAAAGTAGTAGATCCATGGAGTTAGCTGAAGCAAACTCTGCTTTTCACTTATCATGCTTCCCCATTCAGGGAGTGGAGGGTGGCACCAAGTCCCAAAATGACAGGGCGGACATTTTCCATAAAAGCGTAGCCTATATCAAGGCTTGCCGTCACTACTATCGGTCCTATAATATTTGGAAGTATCTCCGTAAACACTATTTTGTATCGTATCACTGCCGCTTATTTTGCCGCATTTATATATGTGGAGGTGTGACAGTACAAGACCTCTTGAGAGTCTTTGCATATCTTGGCCATCCTACAGGCAAGCGCTATTATCGCTTCCCAGAATACCGTTTTAAAAAGTCGCAGTGGCAATTGCAAGCTATAGAGTCCGGGAAATGCCATAAAAAGTATATCCGATACGCATAAGTAAAGTGTCTATACTCCTCCGAATGTATCCGCAAAAGATTCCGATTACACACCGATAACAGCCATCAAAAGTACTACCGCCAGCTGAGAAATATACTGATTCTTGATGCGGCAATCACTCTTGGAAAAACATATTCTGCCGCTATATATCCGTTCCCATTATATGAGGAAAAGGACGGAGGAGATTTTGCCGTCATCGGGTTTTGTGCTGTGATGTCAAAACGGTGTAAGCATCGGAGAAAAGAGTGCAAATATAAGCAGTGCAATCACCAGACTGGAAGATTAATTTTTCAGTTCGCATATTTTTCCACCTCCGATTCTAAGTCTCGGATCAGAAATAATATGAAATATCCGACATTAAATTTATAAATACATATAAAAGCCATCACAGTACATAAGCCAAAATTACAGAGATAGTCACGTAAATTTATAGACTCAATAGCCAGCTTTCCGATTCCGTCCCATTGAGAATACTCTCAACAATGGAGCTTCCGCCCAGCAGACTTCCGAAACTCGAGTGACATCAATGTGATCAGAGTGAGAGATGTGAGCCTCAGTACATTAAAGAGAATATGATTGTGTTTCTCTCTTTATACCTCTGGCTCTTGCTCCGCCACATAAGGTTTTGAGAGAGCTCCGACAATAAGTGCACGAATCTGCCTTTATATACTTGCGCTCATTGCCAGTGCAAGAGCAAGTGTGGGAAGTATCAGACTTTTTACACTTGTTCCCTGTGAGATTACCGCAATAGCTACAACTGTAGTGCAAAATATATGAAAGCTGCTGAGCGCCACAAAAAGTTGGGCAGAAGAATTGCCTACAAATGACAGCGCTTTTTATAATATTGCAACACAGAGTTTTCTCTTACGATAGTATACCGAGCGGCAGAGATAATTAGGTAGTGAGTAAAGAGCTGATACTCAGTGAGAAAGATGTCAGTCGCGTTTAGAAAAGATATATCCATCACCGGCTTTTCCCGGATACATAGCTGACACCATATCACCTTGAACCACCCCAGCCAGCTGATATATTGAACGATAAAGGGACGGTTTAAACCAAGTTCTTCTCTCTTTTGATTTATAAGTTCCGAGAAAGCACTCCACCCTATCGCTTCACATCTCACCGCCACCGCATCGCCGCCTAAGTATATAAAGCGCATGAGATAAAAGCTTATGCCTATGCTAAGTATGGAATTAATGATAATAATCTTTTTAAAATATATTTAAACAATTTTTCCACCAAGAAAAGGTAAAATTTATTTGTTTACGAAAGCTGTAAACATGATAATAGAATATAAAAGAGAAATGGATATGTCAAGAAAATGAAAATGGGTTCAAATTTAAAAAGGCCTTATTTTCACAATATAAAATATTGAAAAATAAAAGCCTGTATTTCTATCTTATATATAAAACCGAAGGATCGAATGAGTTTGTATCTTTCACACCTGTATAACATCATAAGCTCTGAAAGTTTCTTCATTCATCCATGACGCCCTTTTCCCCCTCCTTTAAAAGTGGAGAAAGTATCTACCTCGACAGATACGAGCATCTCGCACCAAGCAAAAGCCTTGTAGAGCATCATAGCCGGTATCTGATGAACAGTCTGCAAATATCTCCATACCGCTTATTTCAGTTTTATATCCGGGAGTATCATAACAGGAGGTATACCGAATGGGAATGCGACCGTGAGTGGTGAGATACTACTATAGCGCTGCAACCCGCCTGTTTTGCCTTTTACGGCATCTTGAAGCGATAAAACTCCTTTAGCCACAAAAGGATGTTTTGCAAAATTTTGCATATTCTTCCAAATCGCTTTTGAGTAACGGACCCGTGCAATACCGTCAACTATATCATATTTTCCCGTCCGTTCCCCGAACATGGTCAATATCACACCTACAGCAACGGCACCGCATTTTTGCAAACTCTATCTGCTCAAGATGATATCATGGTCGGCAAAAGGTTTTATAATTCGTACTGTCTGGCACTCGTATCCGCTATTTCTTTAAACACGTCATCCGGGCTCCATGCCTCAGCCCACTGAGTATATATTTAAGGTCTTTGCAGCCTTTGCATTAGTCAAGCATGGGCTTTTTGCAGTCCCCTGCGACCTTATTCAAATGAGAAAGCGCAGGCATCATTATCGAGAGTCAAACTCCAGTTCCGAATATATATGCTTATCGGGAAGCATTAGACGTCAATGATTCTCATCTCCCACAAGAATATTATTTAAATAAGTTTCTGTTGTGCACAATTTGCATCTTCCGCCGCACGCCGCTTGTTACGAGGAATAAAGTCCTGCGGGGCGGCCAGTTTTACATTTTCTGACATAATTATCCTTTCTAAAATATAGTATTGTTATTATGTGATATTTATATTGCTTTTTAACTCAATAACACCACATAGTTTGGAAATTTTCTTTGCAAATTTTCGTTGATTTTCGCTTAATGTTCATAATCAGGTTTACAGTTTTGCGGGTAATAAAGGCTTTACACTATGTGGTAATAAAGTCGTTGACCAAGTCACAATATGTGTGTATACTAACAATTCAAGAGAGTATATACTCTTAAAGAGTGTACTCATAAGAACTGCATGACAAATAAGCAGATACTATGTATTAATGAAGAAGAGGTTACCGACATGAGGATCGTTAAAAGAAGCGGCGCTGAAGTTGATTTTGATATTCCAAAAATTATTGCCGCAATCTATAAAGCAAATGCTGCAGTGAGGGTGAAGATGATAAAATTAAAAAGGCGGAGTCGACCGCATTGCCACCACTGTACAGAGAATCGGTGCATGAGACATGAACCGTGCAATGAGCGTGGAAGAAGGACATGGTAGAGGACGGCATCGCGAGAGGATGCTTAAGGAGGTAGCCACAAGATATACTGACACAGATATGTTCAGAGTATAAAGAGAAACAAAAATACAACAGATGATAAGATGTGGCACTTATAGAATGTGACAATGAGGAAATAAAGCGAGGAGAACTCAAACAAGAATCCTGAGTTTGCATCAGTGCACAAAGAGATTATATGCAGGAGAGGTTTCAAAGGATCTGAAAGAATACTTCTTGATAGTGAGATAGTGAAGCCACATAAAAGCAGGTATACTCCATTTCATGATGCGGATTATCACAGCATATGCACAACTGTGATCTTGTAAACGCGAGGATATGCTTCAAAACAGTACCGTGATATCAGGGACATTTATAGAAAAGCCGCACAGCTTTTCGACAGCACTACAATATCGCTGCACAAATAATTCGCGGTAGCTTCAAGCCAGTATAAGGACAGGTATTTCTCTTACTCATCTTGGCTCCTTTTGTGGATATAAGCAGACAGAAGATCCGTAGATGAAGTGGAAGCCGAGATGTACCGGGATTAAATGTGTCTACTGAAAAGAAAAGAAAGTTATTGAAAAAGACTTCGCAGAGAAATTACAAAGGTGTACAGACCATACAGTATCAGGTAGTGACTTTGATGATCACAAACGGTCAGGCTCATATAACAGTGATGTACTTGAATGAAGCCAAGGATGAAGAGAAAAAAGACCTTGCTCTTATTATTGAAGAGATGATAAGACAGAGATATCAGGTGTAAAGAATGAGAACGGTGTCTGGTAACACACTGCATTCCCTAAGCTTATCTATGTTTTAGAGGAGGACAATGTTCGTCCGGGAACAAGATATTACCATCTTACAAAGCTTGCGGCAAAATGTACCGCAAAGAGACTTGTACCTGATTATGTTTCGGAGAAAGAAGATGTTTGAGTACAAGATAGATAAAAACAGCAACGAAACTGCTACACACCTATGGGATGCGAAGTTTCTTAACACCATGTGTGGACGAGAACGGAAAGCCTAAATACCACGGCAGATTTTAATCAGGGGCGTTGTTACTATAAATCTTGTGGATGTTGCGCTTTCATCAGGCGGAGATACTACAAAGTTTTGGAATATCTTTGAGGAAAGACTTGAGCTTTTGCCACCGTGCACTTAGAGCAAGACATGAGAGATTACTTGGAACACCTTTCAGATGTGGCACCGATACTCTGGCAGCATGGGAGCACTTTCGAGATTAAAGAAGGGTGAGCCGATAGATAAGCTTTTGTATGGGGATATTCAACTACTAAGCCTTGGATATGCGAGGACTTTATGAGTGTGTAAAAGTATATGACTGAAAAGAGCCATACAGATGATGTGGCAAAAACCCTTTTTGCACTCAGTGTAATGCAGAAGATGAATGATAAAATGTAATGAATGGAAGCAGGCGGAGAATATTGATTATTCACCATACGGTACACCGCTTGAGTCCACAACATATAAATTTGCATGGGCACTCCAAAAGATTTCGGTATTATGAAGGTATCACAGATAAAAACTATATTACAAACAGCTATCATGTACTGTATCTGAGAATATTGATGCATTTTACAAAGCTTGAGTTTGAGAGTGAATTCAAAAACTTTCACCGGGCGGTGCCATCAGTTATGTAGAAGTTCCGAATATGCGGGATAATCTTGAAGCTGTAATGAGTTTGCTGGGATTTATCTGTGACAATATATGTATGCTGAGCTGAATACCAAGTCCGACTACTGTCAGGAGTGTGGATTTGACGGAGAGATAAAGATCGTTAAAGATGCCGGTAGCTTGTATGGAAATGCCCGAAAGTGCGAAAATACTGATCAGATAAGCAATGTGGCAAGAAGAACACTGCGGTTATATAGGAACACAGTTCTGGAACCAGGAAGAACTCAGGAGATTGCGGATAGAGTACTGCATTATAAAAATAAATATAAAGTTAAAAGCTGTTGCACTAAAATGCGGCAGCTTTTTAATACAAGGACTGTCCGGGAAATAAAGTAATTTTGTTTTCTATAATACTGTCTATTTTTGAGCTTACCTTAGCTGAAATTTTGTCTTTAAATTTTTCTTATGCAGTTTTCTCCTGTGGTTTGCCTTCAAATAGTTTACATGGAAAAACGATGATATTTGTTATATTTCTTCCTATTGCGAGCATAAAGTCTTTATATACCATCCGAAGAACGATAGTTGAAGCGTCGGAAATCTTCTTATACTAGAAAATACTATATATTAAAACGAATATTTTGACAAAATTTCAAGTGAGAGGTGTAGAATATATGCGGGTTGCAGGACTTTTATGCCTATTTAGGCAAACAAACTGTCAAAGACCCGGGAAGATGACGGGTTTAAACAAATTTAAATGGAATTAGATTGACATACATTCATGTATATAGTTATAATATAAATATTTAAGAACGGAATAGAAAGTCCTTTGTATGGAAGATGTAAATAATTGTGAAATAATGGACAGTACAAAGATTCAAAGTATATAATTGTATTCTATAGTTTTGAAAAACTATTAGAAAATATATTTTTAGTTTTAACTGTTTTTCATCAGTCTTGGGAAGGATAATATATGAAGAGAGATTAATTCTGCGGTATAAGAACAGCGACAGTCTATAACTACCTTAAAAAGTATATTGTAAAAATGTTTTTCTTAGTGTTTTAGAATGTTGTGGGTTGGTCATAAATGTTTAAATGTATAATAATTTTAATAATTTCAATTGTATAGGCTTATATATTTTGCAAGTAATAATATATCCAGAGCCTTAGCAATATAAACAGGATATTATAATTATAATAAGATTTCTAAACTACTATCTATCTACTGGAATAGCTGCTTCAATGGCAGTATGTATAATAAGAATAATTGTTGATAGTTTATTTTGGAAATATCAGTTTTTCTTCCACTTGCTTCTATATATTTGTTTATATATAGAAGCAAATGATCATTTAAGATGATTTTTGAAACATTATTTTTGTACAGTGATATATCAATGTTTTATATATAAGGGGCTGTCGGAAAGTAGTAATTTATCCCGACAGCCCCTGCATTATTCTGATTTAACCTTGCAGAAGTTTTTCTTTCACTCTCTTAACAAAGTCCTTCACTGCAAAATCTTCTTTTGTAAAGTTTTCTTTACATCGTTCTAACCACCTTCTATCGAAACACCGCCTGTTCGATATTTCTTCTGGCTTCGGATGCGGTCTTTGAAAAGTCCACTTACTACAAACACCTGAAGATACGTAGTACCGTCTCTGTAATCCTCATCACCCTGCAAAACATATGTAGGAACATTGCTCATATCGTACCACCGCCTACAAAGAGAGACTTGCTTGCGGCTTTGCCTTTTCGGCCTCTTCCTCCCCGCGATGTACAAGCTCTGTAAGATGCGTGCAAGTTTTCATAGCTTCATTAAGTTTGCTTCCTTCCAACTTGACATTTCCTCTATCTGCTCAAGAGGAAGGAAGGTAAGCATTCTAGAGCATGTGAGAACGTCAGCATCAGGAAGATTTCTCAGTACTGGTAGAACTCAAAAAGGGTTGTTTTATTTGGATTAAGCCAAACAGCACCGCCGACGGTTTGCCTGTTTTGCTACCCTCTGAGTTTAGTAAAGGGTAATAGTCATAGCATGTGCATCTTTTCCAAGTTTTCTTCTGATAAGCTCAGTACCGCCAAGCATGTTTGACCATGATCGTCACCACCGAACTGCATATTGCAACCGTAGTCAAGGAAAAACATGAAGTCAAGCTTTTGAAGTATCATAGTTAAACTCAGGAATGAGAGTCCGTTTGCCATACGGGTTTTCATAGCATTTTGCTCTAAGCATATTGTTTACTGAAAATGCGGACCTATCACGGATAAATTCCATGGTTTAAATCTCTAAGCAATCGGCATTGTTTACCATTCGACTTTATCCTCACCGAATTCAATAAAGACGACTCATCTGCTTTTTAAAACATTCACAGTTGTGATCGATATCTTCTATAGTAAGTACTTTTCTAAGGTCACTTCTTCCTGAAGGGTCACCGATCGTACCTGTACCTCCCACCTACCAAAGCGATAGGTTTGTTGCGCCATTTGAAGTCTCTTCATGGCAGCACCATAAAGTGTCCTACATGGAGGTTGTCTGCTGTTGGGTCGAATCCTATGTAGAATGTGGCTTATCTGTTATTTATCATTTTGCTTATTTCTTCTTCATTTGTAACTTGGGCGATAAGTCCTCTTGTTTAATTCTTCATAATTGGTATTATATCTCATCATTTGTTAAGTTGGCTGATGAAATTTTCATAAAGGAAGTATAACAAGTAATTAAAAAGTATCAAGTTGTCTTTTTAATTTTAAAGTTTAGAACTTTGTAATAAAGACTTGATAATTTTTTCGTTAGTATACTGTTTAAATGTCATATGGAATACCATGTAACTATGAAATACACATAATAAAGTTTGGAGCTGTTAAAGTTCAAAAAATATACAATAAAGAGGCAATTATAGAATAAAATATTAGAAATCTTCCAAGTCCGGAAGAAATTATAGATAGAAAGTATCCCCTTTAAGTAAAAGATCTTGACTAAGAAGAAGAATTCGATAAGGAAATAACGAATTTTTACCAGGAAAAAGTAAAAGTTTTTAGCTGTCATAGGTCCTTGTTCTTACTGAACAATGAAATTCCGTGCCCGGCTATGCAAGCCAGGGCTTGTAAGGTGGCGGAGGAGTTAAGGATAAAATAATAGTTATTCCGAGGAAGTCTATACAAATAAACCGAGAACAAGCAGGAGACGGATGGGGACTTTGTCAACCAAATCCTGAAAAAAAAGGCAAATGTACATGATGGAATAATTGCAATCAGAAAAGATGCATACAGAAGTTATAGAAGAAACAGGATTATTATTTACAGCAGATGAGATACTCTACCTGATAACCTCGGATACTTGGACGATTTAATGAGCTATATTGTGCAGTCAGTTACCCAGATACATGGAAAATCAACCTTACAGACTTACATCATCCAGTTGATATTGCCTGGTATGAAAAATCCTACCACCATGGAGATATGTCTGTAATGCACAGATGCGATATATACACAACAGTCATGAGTTTATATATAGAAACTATGAGATAAAGACTGACAAATCCTTTATCATACGATACTCAAATTGCGGTAAATAAGCATAGCCGGTGCCAAACTACCATTATGAGGACCAAGCTTCTTTTAGATCTTTATATGGAAAGAGATATTAAAAAATCGCTATTATTGTGGATGCAAATCATTCAGAACAAATAAGAAATATAAACTGAGTTCATGTATAGTAAAAAAGGGTGTTACACTCTATGAGATATTCTGGAGATAGAAATTTGGTGTAATGATTGAGAGCTATATAGAAAGAGAAACCAGAATTGAGAACATATATGGAGAAAATCTGTGCAGATTATGTCTAGGATTTGAAGAAGATTCAAAAGAAGCTCCTTTTTGGAAATCGCTGAAATGTTATAATGAATTATGCAAATATAAAATATGATGATATAGCAAACGGTCGGTAAGAACTTCTTTGTTGTATCAGGCTGCACACATGCATGCTAAAGTTTATTTTAACGAGATAGCATGGGATTTAAATACGGTGAAAGAATTTTACACAGATGAAACCATAGGAATATATTAAAGTCTGTGAGGCTGGCTATATCCAGTACCATACTTGGAGGAGAACCTATGGAAAGAGCAAATCGAAGAATACTGCCGCTTATGAGAGTTAAAGAATATCTAATAAGCCACAGATATACTCAGGATTACACTTATACAGTGGACCTCATTCCCGGCAGAAGAGCCTATTTGATGAAACATCAAAATCTTATCCTTTTGTGATGTGATGGTGGACGGTAATTTTGTACAGGAACTCTATGATGTACATTTAGATTTGGGGAAGTTCAAATCAGAGAATCATAGATGTGAAACAAGTGTTAAAGAAGGAAGACAGTGCTGGAGAGAATGCCATGTTGCCGACACGCGTATGAATCGGTGAAAACAATCTTCTTATAAAGATGATGAAATCTTATACAGGCGGGAAATCAGGTTGGTTTCTAAGCCTTGGAGTATAAAGATATAGCGGGAATACAGTTGGAATAATTGCCATATACAATTTTTGAGGTATTACTTTTGAGTCTGTATACAAAGTAAAAATACAGTCAGTGAATGCATTTACAGCCTTTGTACTTATGGTCTACAGGAGTATTTAAATATCATGATACACCTCTTATAAAAGGGACTGACAGGATTTGCCCTTGCAAGAGCATAAATTCTTATTTCAGAGAGAAAATAAACTTTCTTTGAAACAAGATGGGGATTAAGGATACAATATACTTTCAAGGTAATAAAGTCTGCATACAGGATGCTGTAATCCTCGAGTAGGACGGATGCTTATCTTTTTTTTAAAAAAGGAAAAGGTATAGAAGGTGCAGACATTGAGCCAGTAATACAACAAAGATATATGCATTATGTGCTGATTTATGACTATAAAAAAGAAAACGAAAGCTTTTTATATATCATCATGGGAGGCTATAAAGCTTTCTTGGTGATTTTATAAGATATCAAAGAAAACATTTTGGGATTTTTATTATCAAATATACTGAAGCCATAATATATAAATAGAGGATACTATGGAAAAAATTTTTTGTAGTATCCTTTTATTATATATTTTAGGATGGCATTTATAGAAAAAGTTTTAAATCAATCTGATAAAAGTAAAATCAATTATTTTTCATTATTGCCGTAGTTTCGGCATTGATAGTAAATTTATGTTTGATTTTTGTTGTGGAATATACATCTTCAGGTTTCGGTGAGATAATAATGAGATATCACTTTGTTATGAGTTCTTGGGGATGCACGATGACAAAAAGAAAAGGCGGTTTAACATCTTTATAAGAAACGAGACAATATATGAATGAATTGTTGGCAAGGATTGCAAGAACGGATGAAATAATTGACAAGTTGGAACTTGATATAATGCATATGGATAATGAAAATATGCCAAAATGAGTATAAAAAACAGCTATCCGGTATATGCGGCCAAAAGACAGGAAATACTGGATGATAAATATGAAACCAAGGACTTTATAGAAAAAGTATATAATGTGTATGAAATGCGGGATTATCTGATAAGCTATGGGAAAGACTGATGGATATTTACTCTCAGGTGAGAACAATGCCATATATCAAAAGAGAGCCGAATTCTTTAAGAAAAGTACTTACTCTTGTAGTAGGATAATACTGATACCTATCATAGTATTGATAATTTATATGGCATTCAGCTACAGGCTCTTATAGTCTCACCATTAAACAGGATGGTTGAGATATCAAAATATTACCAAAAATGATTTTTCAGATAAGGATATCATAATACGCAATAGAAGGATGAGATGGGAGATTTGACAAATGCCTTTAACAAGATGAAGCATGCACCTCGGTATATATTTTCAGAGTTTGGAGGGAAAATTATGAGCTTTCAGACTTTTGCTAAAGAGGCCATGGAAAAATGAACATGGAAAAAGGCTCAATGAGGCAAGATTTGACACTGGCAAAAATCAGATCGATCCGCATTTTGTTTAATACCTTAATATCATGGCAGCTTCGGCCAATCTGGAAGATGCCAAAAGATACGAGGATATGATAAGGGCACTTGGAAATATGTTCACAATACTCCA